>JACKQG010006443.1_pt1 | contig 12366 bp, 11 predicted proteins | sample 8237621 | NCBI WGS metagenome assembly JACKQG01 (sample SAMN15677084, study PRJNA649215) | marine metagenome | biome: marine; feature: Black Sea; material: saline water; isolation source: suspended particulate matter (SPM) from the Black Sea western gyre | collected 2013-06-09/2013-06-10 | depth...
AATATATCAATGTGTGTTCTTTCAGGAATTGATTTTTATAAAAGAAGGAATAAACTAAATAAAGAAGCTGAACATCTCCTCCTTTCCGAACTCGGACTCGCCGATTAGCAACCAAAACACCAATTGTCATTTGTCAAAAACTTTTCCGATGCCAAAAGAAGCAGTCGGATTGATGCCGAATATTTCCAGCCGAAATATGATGAGATAGTTGATGCGGTTAAAAATTACAAAGGCGGTTGGGATACGCTGGGTGATTTGGTAAAGATGAAGAAATGCGTTGAACCTGGTAGTGACATATATCAAGAGTCAGGAATTCCTTTCGTTAGAGTCAGCAATCTTTCAAAGTTTGAAATTACGGACAATAACCAGCAGTATATTTCTGAAAAGCTTTATCAAGAGTTAATTGAACATCAACCTGAACAAAACGAAATTTTACTTTCAAAAGACGCTACTCCGGGTATCGCTTATCATTTGAAGGACAAACCGGGTAGAATGATTTGCTCCGGCGGGATATTGCGATTAACTGTAAAAAATCGCAGGAGGATTTCAACGGAATATCTTACACTTGTGCTCAATTCAACTATTGTTCAGCAGCAGATTTTAAGAGATGCAGGTGGTTCTATTATCAATCATTGGCGACTCGATCAGATAAGAAATACTGTTGTTCCGATTTTGTCAGAAGAATCACAAAGAGAAATTCAGTCGAACATTGAGCTGGCGTTCAATCAAGCGAAATATTCAAGACATCTCCTTGAAATTGCCAAACTTGGCGTTGAGATGGCAATTGAGCAAGATGAGAAAACAGCGGAAGAATGGATTAACCAGAATATACCTCTGGCGATAGAAAGAGGCGAACATCTGACCTGAAATAAATTAGCCCTGAATTTGCATGGATTACTACTAATAAAACATCATAAAAAAAGATAGAAACCGAGTTTTTCCCAAAAACTCGGTTTCTGCTACCGGGAGGATGAAATGAAGATTTACGTTATTTGCGACCTTGAGGGTGTAGCAGGAGTAATTGACCATCGGCAACAGTGTTGGTTCGATGGCAAATATTATGAGCAGGCTCGGCGGCTGGCTACCCTTGAACTCAACGCTCTGGTGGAAGGAGCGTTGGAGGGAGGCGCAACAGAAATCGTCGCCTGGGATGGTCATGGCCCATTTCCCGGTGGGTTGGATGTGGAATTGCTACACCCCAAATGCAGATTGATTATGGGTGCAGGAGATGGCGGTCCGGTTGGCTTGGATGAATCCTACGACGCGATGTTTCAATGTGGTCTTCATGCAATGGCAGGTGTGGAAGGCGGAGTGCTGAATCACAGCTTTATGCCTCATATTGCCGCTTGCTGGCTGAATGGTCTAAAGATTGGAGAAATTGGGATGAACTACGCAATAGTTGGCTGTTTCGGCATTCCCAGCATCTTTATCAGCGGCGATAAGGCGGCAGCCGAGGAAGCCAGGGCGCTTGTGCCAAATATTAAGGTTGCTGTCGTCAAAGAAGGATTATCCACATCGGTGACAGGTCTTTCCCAGGCACCCGCGATTTCTTTGCCTCCCCAGAAAGCGCGTGAGGTAATTCGTGAGGCTGCTAAACGAGCAATGACAAAAATCGGCGCTATTGCTCCCTTTCGGGTCGAATCCCCATATACGTTACGAATTAAGTTCACAAAGGCAAGATACGCTGACGAAAGTGCGGCTCGTCCGGGGATTAAACGCATCGATTCAACCACAGTGGAGGTCGAAGGCGATGATCTTTCAAAATTGGAGTTTTGATTAGAAACCCGTTTTCTCTGAGAAAACGGGTTTTTGATATTCCTCATTTCCTATAAGTAGAGTTATTCTACAATCCACCGAAATAATTGCTGAAGTTTCTCGAAAAATTTTGTCAGTTCATCTATACTATTCATGCTGGTAATTATGACGAAAAACGATAAAAACCAAAAGCATCTTTTTACAGCGAGAATAATTCCAATTATTGCAATGAGAAAAACTGTTATTTCTACTTTGTAAGTTGCCATCAAGAGGATAACATTTTGGATAATAGTTGACATAAAAATCATCCATTTCATCTCTATAATTTTATCGAAATACTATAATGGCGCCTAATTGCGCGTTTCATTTTCACACATTAATTATATCCGCAAATTACATGCCAATGGAATTTATCATCTAAATGTGGCTATCCTACAACTTTGGTGAAGCTAATGCCAATCATAGAGATAGAGTTTAAAAAGTATTATTATCCTATTGTATACATCGACAATGTTAGATTTCGCCGTAGACTAGGGTCATTCAGTTTTCCCACATAGCGCCGGTCGAGTAGTCCCGACCTGTCCCCAGTCTCGGGACAGGTCGGGACAGGTAAGATTCTATCTTGGTTTGAATGCAACAGGACCAACTTAGAAAGTTGGTCTACGACTGGCTCCAATCTCTAATTTAACATTGCCAAAATACACAGTTATGAAAAATAATACTATGCACTTCTACTCTCAAAGCCCCGTAGCACAAAAAATCGGCAGATGATAGGTATGATAGCCGAAACCTAAGGACGGTATAAATATGAAATCAGTAATGCCTAACATATATTTTTTCGAGTTCACCTTTCAATCGCCAAAGAGAGCGTCGCCGATTCAAATCGATGGTAATCTAGACGATTGGAGTGCGCTTCATTTAGTCCCCGATCTGATGCACCTAAAGGGTATTAACCCGTTCGCGAAAGTTTATTTTTCTTGGGACAATGACAATATCTATCTTGGCTTGAGTGTAATCGGTAAAAAGAAACCGGTGGATGTAGATGCTGAAAGGTTTTGGCGGAGGGACGGCCTGGAGATATGGCTCGACCTCAGAAACGATAAAACCCAACGCAGATATAGCGAGCACTGCCATCATTTTTTCTTTCTCCCCAAAGGACGTAAGACAAACAAGGAACTCGCTACCGCAGGGGAATGCAGTGAACCGGGTAGCTCAATACAAGAAAACATATTCGATTATGAGGAAATAGAAGTCGCTTCTGTTATCGGGCGGCGGGAATATTCTCTTGAGGCGCGGATACCAAGAGGTGCTATACCCACCTATGAGCCAATCGAACATCCTGCCATTGGGTTCAACTATCATGTGAATGATGTGGACAGGCGTGCACAATGGTGGAGCTGCGGGCCGGATTTTCCACGACATATCGACCCTAGTACTTGGGGTTCTGTTGAATTATATTCACCTGTTTAGATTTAAACGCTTGGTGTGAATTATAAATAGAATCAAACTAAGACGGGCATAAAGCCCGATACTACACCTGAAAACGTAGTTTCGCCCTTTATGGGCGTCCTTACGAGCGTTGAATCTGAAGCAAATCACACCAAAGATTTGAGATTTTAGAAAATTGGTCTCATATTAGCTTGCAGAAGGAGTAACACAAAAATGTTCAGAAACGTCGTTGCCGCAATAATTTTAATCGTTGTTTTCTCAAGTCATGTTAATTCTCAAGAAACAGCAACTATTCATATAGATATCGGTGAGAAACTGCGAAATGAATTTAAGTATCAGGAGTCGTTGGAGGCTTTCCTAAAAGCTCATCATATTGAACCAAAGAACTCAGAGGCAATCTGGCGGGTAGTTCGCGCCTACGTTAATCTGGGAGACAAAGAGGAATCGAAAACGAAGAAAAAGTCTCTATACCTGAAAGCGGAAGAATACGCGAGAAAAAGCATTAAAATTGATGCGAATAGCTCATATTGCCATACATACCTCGCGATAGCTGTTGGACAGGTAGCTCTCCTTGAAGGCGGGAAAAAAAAAGTTCGATACTCCAAAGAGATAAAAGATGAAGCAATGAAAGCGATCGAACTTGATCAAAATAATGACATAGCATATCACATCCTTGGGCGTTGGCATCGCGAAGTCGCCAATTTAAGTCGTATTTTGAAGGGATTTGCAAAAATGCTTTACGGCGGGCTTCCGAAGGCATCAAACGAAGAAGCCGTCAAATTCTTCAAGAAGGCTATCGAGATTCGACCGACATCGATTAACCACCATCTTGAGTTGGCCAAAACCTATCAACGAATGAAGGAATGGAAGCTGGCACTCAAGGAAATCGACGAGGTTGACCGACTGCCGCAAACTGACCCCAACGACGAGGAATACAAACAGGAAGCCAAGCGTATGCGGGCTGAGATTGAAAAGAAACTCAGGTGATAGGGATTTGTCATCTATTTTTCTATTTCAACCCGTCCAATTTATCTGATTGGAAAGTTGGAAGAACCAAAGAAAGGAAAGGGGAAAGGCGACATCCTCCCAGCCTTGAAAGACGGGGTTACCGTCGCCGATTTTTATGAGAAATTTAATAGAACATTTAGAATCAGAGATTTTAATATGTGATGGTGCGATGGGGACGATGCTCTCCAGCGCAGGATTTCCGCCCGGTGAGTCTCCTGAAAAATGGGGGCTGCAAAATGAAATGAAACTCCGGGCTATACACGAAGCTTACATAAAAGCTGGTGCAGATATTATCTTGACGAATACCTTCGGTGCCAATGCTTTTAAGCTTGCTAAGTTCGGATTAGCAGACGAGGTAGATTTTATTAACCGCGCCGCCGCGGAATTGGCGGTGAGCGTTGCAGGTGAAAAGGTTTACGTTGCCGGGGATATTGGACCAAGTGGGGAATTTATGGAACCACTGGGAACAATCACTGAATCTCAAGTGCGCGATGCTTTTGCTCAACAAGCTACTGCGCTTGCTGATGGCGGCGTTGATTTAATCATCATCGAAACAATGATGGACCTAAACGAAATGAATACGGCAATCAAAGCCGCTAAAAGTTCAACGGATTTGGTAATTATCGCGTCCATGTCATTTAACACTGATAAACATGGCTTTCGGACGATGATGGGAGTATCTCCTACTGATGCCGCTTTAGGGATGCTCGAAGCTGGCGCGGATATTGTCGGCGCAAATTGCGGTAACATAGAGATGAAGCAGATGCCTGAATTAATTTCGGAAATGAAAGCCGCTGGAGCACAATATATCATTGTCGAACCCAATGCGGGAGCACCACAGGTAGTTGATGGAGAAACCGTGTTCCCTCAAACGCCGGAGGAAATGGCTACCGACGTTCCCCAAGTGGTGAAAATAGGAGCTAATATTATCGGTGGATGCTGTGGTACAACGCCTGAACATATAAAAGCAATAGCTGGAAAAGTGAATTCCTAGAATTTCATATTTCCACGGCACGGGGACTAAAATATTCTCGCTTATCTTGTCAACCTGAATTAAAGCGAGGTTTTGAGAAATGTCTTTTTGGCGAGAATATTTTGATTGAATGAGCATAACCGAACGAAGGAGACGGAGTTATGCAAACTCAAACCAATTTAGATCGGAACTTCCTCAATCGACAAATAAAAGCCGCTACGCCAAAAACCCGTTTTCTCCGAGAAAACGGGTTTCTTAAATGCTTGGTGTGAATTAAATTTGTGAATCAAAACAAGACGGGCATAAAGCCCGATACTACGCACTGCAAACGTAGTCTAGCCCCTTGTGGGCGTTGATCGACGGTAAACTCACACCAAACGTTTAAATGCCGCCTCTCAAAATCCTATCATCACCAACTCTCAGCGTTACACCCATTTCATCAAAGTAATACAAAATCGGGAGCATATATTTTCGAGACGTTTGAAGGAGATTCCGGCAATCCTTGAGCGTCAACTTGCCATGGAATCGAATATGTTTGACAATCAACTCTTTGGCTTTATCAACCGTCTTCGGATGAAGGAATACCTTTTCATCTACTTGGATTAAGCCTTCTGTTTCCACCAAAACATCAAAAACTTCTTGAGCTATTTGGACTTCTTTTCCCGACCATTTGCCAATCGCATCCTCCGGTAGCGGCGTGGCAAAACCTGTGTTAAGAAATATCTCTTCTATTTGCTGCTTGATAGCTTCATGAACTTCCGAAAGTTTGATCGTGTGGCTTGCCAATCTAACCCGCTCCCCTGTGCCATCAGCGGATACTGTGCCTTCTGCGATGAGATCCCGCAGGATTTGGCTGTAAGCGTCAAGTTCGATTTTGTAAGGAAGTTTGGTTCGCAATTCTTCCCTAGACATGCCCAACTTGAGCGGCTGCTCTGTATGAAATTGTCTGAGATTATCAGTGATAGCCGCTTTCGTTTTATTATACCAGTCAATGTGTATGAAATTCCGTTCTCTACCAAAGACAAAAACTTTTTGTTCGGAAGTCAAAGTTTCTAAAACATTTTTCATTTCGATAGGGGGTATATTAGACACCCTAATTAAATCTTCCTCTGTGCTGGCTTGGGTCCGTAACTTTAGTAATATTTGTTCTATGCGTTCTTTCGGTGAACCTTTTTCCATAACTTTTAAGTGGGATATTATTTCAGCTCTGAATCGCTTGTGTTTTGGCGGATAAGAGTCCAAAATCATTCCGCCTCCGATAGTACGCGTAGGCGAGTATTGGCGGATAACGAATTGGTCGCCATGTTCGGCTGTCAACTGCTCTTCGAGTCTGAATTGAACAAAGGCATCATCTCCAGGGGCAAGTTTTTCCTTGTCCAATAACACTATGCGTCCCAGTACCTCAGAACAAGCCAGATGTAATCTAATTCTGGTTCGGTCTTTCAATACAATGGGGGAGTTGTCAAGTAAGCGGAGTCGAGCGTCCAGCATATATGTCGGTCTCAGATAACCTGGCGAACTTAAAACATCCCCGCGACGAATTTCAGAAAGTTCTATGCCGCTCAAATTTACAGCCACCAATTGACCGGCGAACATTTCTTCGGCATCTTCGCCATGCACCTGTATACCACGCACTCTCACTTCTTTTTGTTGAGGTACTATCTCTAACCTGTCTCTCACTTTCGCTTTCCCAGAAAATATTATACCACAGATAACCGACCCGATGCCGCTAACACCGAAGGTCCAATCTATAGGAAATCTAAAGATTCTTTGCTCATTTCTCGGTTCTACCCCTTCAAGCAACTTTTCTATGCGTTCTTTTAAGGAGTCTATACCTTCTCGCGTCACCGATGAGGCGTATACGATAGGTGCCATCCCGAAGGGAGTGCCTCTGACCAATTCGGCAATGTCTTCTCTAACTAATCCCAGCCATTCCGGACCAACCAAATCGACTTTTGTCAGAACTATCAAGCCATGTTTAATCCCCAGCAGATTTATAATATCAAAATGTTCGATCGTTTGAGGCATCACGCCCTCGTCAGCCGCAATTACGAAAAGCACACAGTCAATAACTCCTGTGCCAGCGAGCATGGTTTTGACAAACCGCTCATGACCTGGAACATCGACAATGCTTGCGCCTTTTCCATCGCCTAAATCAAGGTGGGCATAGCCTAACTCAATTGTTAGTCCGCGTTCTTTTTCTTCTTTGAGCCGGTCACAATCGGTGCCTGTCAGTGCTTTAACTAAAGCTGTTTTTCCATGGTCAACGTGTCCGGCTGTGCCGATGATTGCGTGTTTCATAGAATCACCTCCCCGATTTCATCGGGATGTTACACATTTTGCGAATAGGTCATCGTAAGGGACTCGTTACCCCGTCCTGATTTCGGGCAAAGGTAGAGACCATACTAAATTTTTCCAATCTACTAAAAACTCTTAGACTTTTACAAGTTTTCATATAAGTTTTTTCAAGTTCAAGAGGTACAGCAATCTCCTCAGTAATGTACAACGGTATTGTTGGCAATATGTCTCCGGATTTAAAAAATTCGACCCAGTATTCTACAACAGTATCGTTTTCTTCGTCAACAGTGGTTCTATAGCTTGCACAGTATAAGGGTGTTTCATCGCTTTCCCAAAAGTTTCCTATTTTCACGTTCAATGCCTTCAGTAGCTCGAAATGAAGATTGTGCTCTTTATAACTTGAAGTAATATCAATGATAGTAAGCGAAATATTTTCTTGCAAATAGCTATGGCATTTGGCAAGAAAAGCTTGCCTTTTTGGCCCCCTATCTTTGTTAGCTGGGCTGACAATTTCAATTGCAGCGACAATTTTTTCTCTCGTTCGATTTCTCAAGTAGTCTATAATAACGCTCACAGAGGTAGGAAAGACAACCTTAGAAATTCCAGAAGCTTTCGGCGGTTGATATGGAACAAAGTCTTTTGTTAAGTTCAATTCTTCTTTCGTTATAACATCGGCTTCCCAACCTCTTCCAAGAGAGACATGCGGATGCGCCACAAATCCCTCTGGTAATATTTCGTTTAAATCAGCCGATATATTGTTCGCAAATGCGTGGTGTATTGAGCTAAAAGCTACAGCGTCTTGGACCAAAGGGTCTGAGTGATTAAGCGCTGGCATTGTTTTCCCTCCTATCTCCAATGATAATCTCAGATAAAGATTTCCCTTTCGAAAGTTTCTCTCTTAATTCTTTTCTATGTTACTCAGAAATAGGCTTAACTACGCTCGATCATGCTGAAAGCAGAGCGCGGAAGCATTTGACTAACTCCGCGCTCCGCGTTCCGACATTTTATGTGCTTGTTAGCATCTCAGATGTGGCGACAAACTGCAGGTCGGTGTAAGGATTTCCTTCCGTATCGGTTATCCTCAGATAGAATCCCCAATCGCCAGTGCGATTGCAGACTTTCACCAGAATATCGTTTGTCCCACTTTTTAAAATTATGGGAACGATATCCTGGTCGATTGCCGCAGAACGCGGTACGTTCTTGCTCAATACTTCTTCGCCATTGAGCCATACTTTGACGTCATCGTCGCTTCCCACCTTCAATTGGGCTTTATGCTCCGTTGGCGAGATAACTTGTGCTACGGCGTAAGCGACTTTCCACTGATTGTCTTTGAACATTTTGTAAAAATCAATGTAAGCATCAACTGCCTCGTCTTTCGCCTGCGTCCAAGCCATTTGCCCCTGGTAGGTAGCGTGAACATCAATTTTCTCTTCAGGAGGATATGCTTTTGAAAATCCAACGCCGCCTGTATTGTCTAGGGGACCAAGCACTAACCAATTTGTATTTCTGACGAATCCTATTTTTGCCCACTCTTTTTGAGCTTTTTCTTTTTCTCCTTGATGTTCGTAGAACTGAGCTAACGTTGCGTGTAGCCTGATGTTTACACCCGCATCCTTTGATGCCATCTCTGCCATATCATCGAAAAATTGGAGAAATACTTCAGGCTTCACGGAAGATTGGGTAACTTCCGAAACCCCTTTCCAACTGCTGACAGAGTGTGGCTCACCGGCGAATACTTTAGGAAATGTTTTCAGTGCTTCATCGAACTGACCATTTCTTAGATATGCCCATCCCAATGTATCCAACATCGTGCCATTGCCCGGAGCGAGTTCCAGTGCTTTCTTCGCCAGGAAGACCGATTCCTTAGGTTTCATATTCTTTTCGATATAAAACCACGCGAGGTTATTGTAAAGCCAAGGGTTCGTCGAACCCTGTTCAATTTCTGTTTTTGTTTGGGTTTGCGAGGCGTCGTATTCAGCAATCGCTTCGTCCAACATGTCTTGCTCACGATAAAGATCTCCTAGCTTTACGTGCAAACTACTGTTATCAAGCGCAATATCTATGGCTTGTTTGTAATAATCTACAGCTTTCTCGAAATCGTCTTGGGTCTTGTACACATCGCCCAAAAGCTCAAAAGCTCTGGCATCATCGGGTTTGAGTTTAGTTATCTCCTCATACTCCGCTATCGCTTCTTTGAGTTCGCCTTTCATCTGGTATACTTTGCCTAAAAACTCATGCGCCTTAACATCTTTAGGGTTTGCTTCTACCATCTTCTGATATTTCTCTATCGCCGCATCATAAAGGTTGCCCTTACTGTATACTTCCCAGAGTTGTCTTTCAGCGAGATCTTGATAGTAGGAATCGGTGGCAGTTTTAGCGATTTTCTCGTATTCCGCCGCAGCTTCGGTATATTTTCCAGCATCATCATAGCACTTTGCCAATCCGAATTGATACCCCCTCCTGTCCCAATTACCTTGTGCCATCGAAACTGCTTTTTTGTATGCCTCCACTGCTTCATCGTACATTTTACAGTCGAGGAATACTTTAGCCATGACGCTTTGCGTGGAAGCGTCTCCACCTTTCTCTGACATCTCTTTAGCTATCATAACAGCTTTGTCCGCCATACCAGCGCGGTTGTATGCCAAAGCAAGTCGCGCCCGATTTTTCATATTGTATGGTTGCAATTCTGCCACTTTTTCGTACATTGAGATAGCTTCTTCATTTATTCCCTGTTTTTCATAGATGCTTCCAAGCGTTTCGTGCAACCCCACATCTTTGGGCAATTCGGAGAGTTTAGTTTCGAGAATCTCTGAAAACTCACCGAGCCTTCCTTGCCTTTGGAAAGATTCTATGAAATCTCGAATAGCCCATTCTCTATCGCTCAATCTTTCTACTGTGCCATCGCTGTGAGACATGAATATTCCTCCGCCACCAGCGGAAGACATCTTTATCATCGACAAATATTCTGTCGCGGTTTTCTCCTTTTCACCTGTTTCCATGTAGCATTCCACCAGATTCCTGGCATAATCTCTTCTGCGGTAACTATCAGACGCCCGTTTAGCAGCTTCTTCGTAGGCGGCTATTGCAGCATCATACATTTCGCGTTCTTTGTAAGCGCGCCCTAACTGCGCATACGCTTCCGGGAATTCATACGTTCCGGCGCGTTGTAGGATGGAGCGATGCTTCTCTAAAGCCTCGTCTACCAATTCTGGTTTACCTATTTCCGCGAGCGCGTTCGCCGCGTTTTGACGTAATTCAGAATCCTTGAGAGATTTCACCAGCGGCGATATTGCTCGTTCGTCAGCAATTCCTTCCAGCGCCTTAACAGCTTCAAGACGGACGAAATTAGATTTATCCTCTAAAGCGTCTATCAGTGGTTCCATGGCTTGGCTATCACCGATTTCACCCAGAGCCTTCGCGGCAAATTCTCTAACGCCGGCAGCTTTGTCATCCAGCGCTTCAATAAGCACTGGCACAGTAGTTTCATCTCCCATCTTCCCCAACGCTTCCGCCGCCTTCCAACGAACATAACCGTCGGGATTTTTAAGAGACTGGAGCGCTAGTTCTACGCCAGACAAATTTAACTCCTCTGTCCTCCCACGCAGTTGTTCTATCTCATCCGCCATTTGCGTCCACGGCGTAACCTTTCCAACGTGATGCACAATTCCTTCTTTGTCGATAATCAACACCTGCGGAGTTCTCAGGTCGGTGCTGTCAAGTGCGTAAAGAGCAACAACACTGTTCTTTGGGTCATCCAAGGCTGTATAAGATGCCTTATAATCCTGAGAAAAACTCGGAAGCCTATTTCTGCTATATTCATCAGTGACACCTGAGATTATTGTCATCACTTCGACATCTTTACTGTGATAATGCTGATATATTCTTTCCATGTGCGCGAAATGCGCAACGCAATCCCCAGTGCCTCACCCATAAGGATTGTTGACTGAGAATACGACAATCTTTTTACCGACAAAGTCGCTGAGAGTTACCAACTTGCCCTTCACAGTTGACAGCGTAAAGTCACGCGCTTCATCGCCAACTTGTATTGGTGTTATCAACGCGATAGCAATATTTACATTTGCTGTAACTTCTCCATTTTTCACAGTGATGTCCGATACGACCTTCGGCAAATACTTCTTTTTCGAAATGCTAAGATCGAAAATGCCCACAGGGACGTTTTCTATGGTGTATTTGCCATCAGCGTCCGTTTTGGCGGACACACCGAAGGAGAATCCATTTTTGGTAACTTCCACTTTTGCATCTCTGATTAGCGCATTGCTTTTGGCATCTGTCACGACACCGGAGATGCCTCCGTGTGGAAAAGCAACCTCTGTTGGCGTTTCTGTGGTTTCCTGTCCGTAGACTATGGAACAAACGCCAAGTATTGTTATTATTGTTGTTAGAATCTTTATGACTCTCATTTTTGATACTCCTTTCACAATTTACTTAGATAATACGCGATAGAATCCCCAAATAAAACTATTGCACTATTAAATAAATTCCGATGGATTTCCTCTGGATTTGCCAATCCAGAGGGAGCGGCGCCCCGGCCGCTCGTCGTGGATTGGCAAATCCACGACATAAAATAGCATCTTTATCAAAACAAATTTAACAATGCACTATTGCACTATTGCCTCTTCAGCAAATATATGATATAATTCTAAAAACGAGAGGAAGAAATCCGATGTCTAAGAACAATCTGCCACCTAAAATTCAGGAATTACTCAAAAAAAGAAATCAATTTTGGCCTCCTGATGAAAAATTTAAAAAACAGATGCAGGAGGTGGCTGAAAAAGCTGCTGGTAGTTTACACACTGCGCCGGAGATTCTTAACGGAAATTTCTCATATAAATCATTTTCTTAATTTGTATAAAGCCTTATGT
>JACKQG010006444.1_pt1 | contig 12364 bp, 11 predicted proteins | sample 8237621 | NCBI WGS metagenome assembly JACKQG01 (sample SAMN15677084, study PRJNA649215) | marine metagenome | biome: marine; feature: Black Sea; material: saline water; isolation source: suspended particulate matter (SPM) from the Black Sea western gyre | collected 2013-06-09/2013-06-10 | depth...
GTCTGGACCGTGTCTCAGTTCCAGTGTGGCCGATCAACCTCTCAGTCCGGCTACCCGTCTTTGCCTTGGTGAGCCATTACCTCACCAACAAGCTGATAGGACACGGGCCCATCCAAAGGCACCAATGTTGCCATTGGCTTTCATGGCAAGGAATTTCACCTCGTCATTATATTCGGTATTGATCCCGGTTTCCCGGAGGTATCCCAAACCTTAGGGCAGGTTGCCCATGTGTTACTCACCCGTTCGCCACTAGATAACATGATGCTTCACACCGAAGTGATCCACTTCATGCATCCCGTTCGACTTGCATGTGTTAAGCGCGCCGCCAGCGTTCGTTCTGAGCCAGAATCAAACTCTCAATTTTTTAATATTGACTTGCGGGCCTACTTTTTTAGTTCTCAAAGATCAAAGATACACCCAACGGTGTATTGAATTGCTACCTTTTTAAAGGAGGTATTGAGGCGTCCTTCTGCGTGCTACCTCTGCTTATTTCGTCAAGACACTTGGGGTCTGACTCAGCAAGCTCAATAATTTAACCCGAAACACCGCTTTCTGTAAATACCGGCATTTGGCGATTAATCAGCTTTATTCCGTATTAACAGGTTATATCTGCGATTATCTAGCATTTACTCACTATTATGATTATTATTTTTTATCGGCATATCTCACTAAAACCATGCAAATATAGCACCATTGATCGAGATAACTAATTGAATAATTTCAATAATATATAAATTCATCTTTCATGAAATAAAAAGGTACTCTGCATGGCGAATCATTGATAAAATTGTTTTTACCTACTTTTCACCCTTTTTTCAAGTAGCCATGCCAGGCAAAACATTCACAAATTTCCTTATTTACAGGGAAACCCCCTAATATTAAAGAATATTTCTAAAAAATGAGTTTCTTGACACAACATAAGGCGTGTTGCTATATTAGTAGCACTCTAATGTAAAGAGTGCTAATTACTATGAAAACACTAGATAAACGCCGGAAGGAAATACTGTGGGCCATCATTCAGAGTCATGTAGAGCTGAATGTACCCATTGGATCCATGCTTGTCCACAAGAGGTATTCAATAGATGTATCTCCAGCAACCATTCGCAATATCATGGTGACACTGGAGGATATGGGCTATATTGCTCAGCCCCATACATCCGCTGGAAGAGTTCCTACTGAAGAGGGCTATAAATTCTATGTAGATATGCTGATGAATGAGCAGGATTTCACCATGAGTACAATCCTTTCAGAGGAACTAGCAGCCGGGCTTCGCGGCACTGAGAGAAATAGCACTATTCTTATTAAAGAGGCGGCCAGAACTCTATCCGACTACACGCAATGCCTTGCACTGATTACCCCGCCTAACAGGGTCGGTATAATTATGAAGCGTATAAAATTTATCCGCTTTGAATCCAGAAAGGCCCTTGTACTAATCATTGCTGAGGACGGGACAATAAATAACCGTGTAATACACCTTGACAATGAGCACAGCCAGCAGCAACTTGATGAGGCAGCGGCTATGCTCTCCAGAAAATTTCACGGACTGCCTATCGAAAGGATTGCAGAAAAACTGGCTTACCAGCTGTATAAGGACAAACAGGTATATAATGAATTGATTGAAAGCCTGATCTCTTACTGCAACGATATCTCTATGCATCAAGCGGAAAGATTCCCCTTCCATGATATTGCAGGGACTTCCAATCTGCTGGACTTTGCAACTTTGGGCCAGATCAAGGAGATCTTAAGGGCTATCGAGAATAAGGAATTCATGCTAACATTACTTCGTGAATTAAATAGTGCTGAAGGAACCAGAGTGCTTGTAGGCATGAAAAACATTCTGCCTGCAATGAGCGAGTTAAGCATGGTTATATCAACCTACAGCGTTTATCTTGCAACCGGAGGCGCAGTAGGCATCATCGGCCCTACGCGTATGAATTACAGAGAACTCATACCAGTAGTGGACCAGACAGCAAAAGCATTAACTGACATTTTATCTGAATCTTAAGGAGATAGCATAAATGAGTAAAGAGAACACCGAAGAGCAGCCTCTCGACGAGGGCAGCATCAGCGAAAACTTAGAGGTAGATTCTGCCGAGGATACTGATGCCGATCAGGAGATAAAGGATATTCAGAAGGCGACTGAAGAGGCCAACAACAAATACCTTCGCCTGTATGCAGATTTTGAGAACTACAAAAAAATATCTGCCAGAAACAGGGAAGAAGTCCTGAAGTATGCCAATGAGGGACTATTGACCGATATGCTCACCGTAATTGATCACCTTGAACTGGCACTGCAGCACTCAGACAGCACCGAGGCCGCCAATTCCCTGGCTGAGGGTATAGATCTTACGCTTAAAGAGTTGCGTAATGTACTGGAAAAACATGATCTTAAAATGATAGAAGCAGAAGGCAAGGCATTTGACCCCTCTGTACATCATGCTATAGCACAGACCGAAACAGATACCGTAGAGGAGAATATCGTCATTAAAGAATTCCGCAAAGGTTATATATATAAGGACAGAGTAATCCGTGCATCAATGGTCGAGGTTTCAAAAAAACCGGCCGGCGAGTAATCATTATAAACTTATGAACGATACAGAACTAAAACTTAATACATTATATAAATAACAGGAGGAGTATAAAAATGGGTAGAGTAATCGGCATTGACCTTGGTACAACAAACTCTGTAGTAGCAGTTATGCAGGGCGGTGAACCAGTCGTAATAACAAATCAGGAAGGTAACAGAACCACGCCGTCGGTTGTAGCATTCACAGATAAGGGGGAAAGACTGATCGGCCAGATAGCAAAGAGGCAGGCGATCACTAACCCTGAAAACACCATGTTTTCAATAAAGAGACTTATGGGAAGAAAGTTTAATTCCAGAGAGGCCGAGGACGCCAAGAAAAAGCTCCCTTACAAAATAGAAAACGCTTCTAATGGAGATGCCCATGTCTCTGCATACGGCACCACATATTCACCGCCGGAAGTAGCCGCAATGATCCTTCAGAAGCTGAAACAGGCTGCTGAAGATTACCTGGGTGAGCCCGTAACGGATGCAGTTATTACCGTTCCTGCTTACTTTGATGACAGCCAGAGACAGGCTACTAAAGACAGCGGAAAGATCGCCGGACTGAATGTACTGAGGATCATAAATGAGCCAACAGCTGCAGCACTTGCCTATGGCATGGACAAAAAGAAAGAAGAGAAGATCGCTGTCTACGATCTGGGCGGAGGCACCTTTGATATATCCATCCTCGAGATTGGGGAAGGCGTTGTAGAGGTAAAATCCACACACGGGGATACTTATCTCGGCGGTGACGACTTTGATCTTATAATAATGGACTGGCTTGTAGCAGAGTTTCAGAAAGATACAGGCATTGACCTGCATAGTGACAAAATGTCTCTTCAAAGACTTAAGGAGTCTTCCGAGAAGGCCAAGATCGAATTATCCTCCGCAATGGAAACAGAGATCAATCTTCCATTTATTACAGCCGATGCATCCGGGCCTAAGCATCTTGTTATGAAACTTTCCAGGTCTAAATTTGAGCAGCTCACAAATGACCTTATCCAAAGGACTATAGAACCCTGCAAAAAAGCACTGGCAGATGCGGGACTGAGCGCCTCGGATATTGATGAAATCATATTGGTAGGCGGACAGACAAGAACCCCGAAGGTGCAGGAAGTCGTAAAGGCATTTTTCGGCAAAGAGCCTTCAAAAGGTGTTAATCCTGATGAAGTAGTAGCAAGCGGTGCAGCTATTCAGGCCGGCGTTCTAAAGGGCGAGGTCAAGGACGTTCTTCTTCTGGATGTCATCCCTCTGTCTCTCGGCATCGAGACTCTCGGAGGTATCTTCACAAAACTGATAGAAAGAAACACCACCATCCCGACAAAGAAGAGCCAGACCTTTTCCACGGCGGCCGATAATCAGCCTGCTGTTACAATCAAGATATGTCAGGGCGAAAGAGAGATGGCCAATGACAACAAGCTGCTTGGCAATTTCGAGCTCGTAGGAATACCACCGGCACCCAGGGGAATGCCCCAGATAGAGGTGACCTTTGACCTTGATGCAAACGGCATTCTCCACGTCTCAGCAAAAGACAAAGGCACGGGCAAGGAGCAATCTATACGAATCACCGCCTCAAGCGGGCTCTCAGATGAAGAAATCAATAAGATGACAACCGAGGCTGAGGCACATGCATCCGAAGATAAAACGAGAAAAGAGCTGGCGGAAGCAAAAAATGAGGCCGACACGTTAATATATTCAGTCGAGAAGTCTGTATCAGAGCATGGCGATAAGGTCTCAGCAGAAGACAAAGAAAACATTACCGCAGCCCTTGAAAAGTGTAAAAACTTAAAAGATACAACTAGCGACCCGGCCGAACTGAAAGCAGCCATTGAAGCACTGACTAAAGCTTCTCACAAGTTAGCTGAAGAGATATACAAAGAAACCGCGGCAGCCTCCGGGACTTCAGAAGGAGCTGCTGACGATGCATCCGGTGAGCAGCCTGACAAAGAAGATGTAGTCGAGGCCGAATTTGAAGAAGCAGACAATAATAAAAAGGAGTAAATGCATACAAATGTGGTAAATAATTATCACTTCGTGCATAAGACTGACAATGTCAAAAGACTATTACAAAACACTGGAAGTAAATAAAGACGCCACAAATGATGACCTTAAAAAGGCATATAGAAAACTGGCGCTTAAATACCATCCTGACCGCAATCCGGATGATAAACAGGCAGAAGACAATTTCAAAGAAATCAATGAGGCATATGCCTGCCTGAGCGATACGCAGAAGCGTGCTCACTACGACCAATTCGGCTCAGAAGAAGGAGCAGGTGCAGGCGGCTTCGGAGGAGGGTTTGGTGATTTCTCTGGAAACTTCGGCGATATATTCGGAAGTGTCTTTGGAGATATCTTCGGCGATGCCCGCGGACGCGGAAGGACAAGGGCCACACAAGGACATGACCTGCGCTATGACCTGGACCTTACTCTAAATGAAGCTGTCTTCGGCACAGAAAAAGATATAATTATCCCCGGACTGGAAGACTGCAAGACCTGCACCGGAACCGGAGCCAAACCCGGTACCAGCCCGATAACCTGCAAGACCTGTCAGGGCACAGGACAGACGAAAATGCAGCAGGGATTTTTCACTATTGCGCGAACATGCCATTCCTGCCGGGGTGCAGGACAGATCATATCCGATCCCTGTACAGCCTGTAATGGTCAGGGTAAAGTACGCAAAGAACGTAAAGTAAATCTCAAAGTCCCGGCCGGTGTCGATACAGGCATACGACTTAAAATGACGGGGGAAGGGGAAGCAGGAACGCACGGCGGGCCGCACGGCGACCTTTACGTAGTTCTTGATGTTAAGCCGCATCCTTTTTTCAAGAGAAAAGATAATGACCTTCACTGCGAAGTCCCGATATCATTCGTACAGGCTTCACTGGGCGGAGAGATCGAGGTCCCTACCATTGACGGCAATGCACACATCAAAATCCCGGCCGGTACACCGTCCGGCAGGGTCTTTCACTTAAGGAGCAAGGGCGTGCCCAAACTGGGATCATACGGAAGAGGAGATCAGTTTGTAAGTATATTTATCGATGTGCCGAAAAAACTCAGCACCCGGCAAAAGGAATTACTAAAAGAGTTTGCAGAGATAAGCGGGGATGATGTAGCCAAGGGATTTATGGATAAAATTAAAGACATCTTTCATCAGCATCAGGACCAGAAAGAGGCAAAATAGATTCAGCTGCTTAACACTTCAGGTATTCTACAGCCGGTTAACTTCAGAGTTCACCGGCTGTTTTTTATCAGGCTCTCAATACGTAAATTAGCTTTAATACCATCCATTGCAGAACGCTTCACCCAGTCTGCCATAAACACCTGAAGTTCTGCACTCATATCACTACGCTGGCTTTTCCAGTAATGATTAGGAATCTGTTCTGTCTTACGAATATCAAACTCATCCAGCATCATAAGAGAACGGGCATCCAGTACCTTTACATTGGCCGATAAATATATAAACGTGGATTTATCGGATCCACTTTTTTTCCTGGCCAGGCCATACCCCCTGACATCGGTTGACCCTGAAATAGGATTAAGCATTTCCCCGCCCATAATCAATATGACAACATCCAACCCATGATCTACTGCCAGACTCCTGATCTGCTCATTCATCTCTACAGGATCATACGACTGTGTCATGCGACGAGTACCGCTATTATAAACTGCACTAAACCAATCATATGAATACTGCACACTCACAGGCTTGATTCCTGGCAACTCTGAAAGCTCCAACTGAGAAGATTGCACTATATCTTCATCAATACCCCAGGAATCCACAAGAAGCTTCATCTGCCTGCTTGTCAAAAAAAGTGCACCAATATGACTAAGTTCCAACTGCTCCCCTAACAAAGACACAACACCTACCCGTTGCTCACCAGCATCATCTGCATATGCCGTGGCACCAAGCATCACAATGACAGAAATAACACAGACTATATAGTTCATCCTTATCCGTATCAAATTATTCACACTCCTTTCATTACTGGTAATAATTATTATAACTTTTCAGAATAATTACTGGATGATTTTTCAATCTTTCATCCTCACTCGAACCTCCTCCCATATTACATTGCCTGTTGACAACTCATGAATTGCCCCCGCATTCATTTGAAATTTACGCCAATAACCAATAGAATTATCAATATGACACGTATATTCCTCCCACCGGATCAGCTCCTTTCCGACCAACTTACTATCACAGGGGAAAATGCAAAGCACCTAGCGCTGGTACTTCGTATAAAAGCGAATGACCTGATCACAGTTTTTGATGGTCAGGGAAGCAGATATGAGTGCAGGATTACGAGCGCCCATAAAAAAGAAGTCCTGGCCGAGATAATCACCAGGGCCCCCTACTCTGTTGAATCCCCTTTAAATATCACTCTTGCTCAAGGCATTGCAAGGGGAGAGAAGATGGATCTGATAATTCAGAAGGCCACGGAACTCGGGGTAAACAGGATAGTACCGCTGATCACTCAGCACACACAGGTCAGGCAGACACACAAGATAGATCGCTGGAAAAAGATTGCACAGGCAGCCTCACAGCAGTCTGCAAGAGAGCAGATCCCGCTGATAGAGGATCCAGTGGAGTTAAATGCATTTACCAATGCAAATGCCAAAAGGGATAGTACCTTATCATTAATATTGTATGAGTCACATGACAGACGCAATTTAAAAGATACCCTGCGAAACCGCAAAGATATAGATTCCATAATAATCCTGGTCGGCCCTGAAGGCGGTTTTTCTCAGGAGGAGGTTTCTTCTGCCTCTGAAGCAGATTATATTCCGGTCTCACTCGGCCCCCGCATACTGCGTACCGAGACCGCCCCGCTCGCTGCAATAAGCATCATTCAATATGAACTTGGAGATGCAGGATAACTGTATATTTGTCTGCTATCTCCAAATATTGACTAATGCAATAAAAAGCTTTAAAATGTCCGTACTGAGACGTTTTCTCAACAAGAACACACTGCTTACAAAGATTAATTATTCGTTATAAATCAGGATATTAAGCTCCTAAGAGGGGAAATTTATCTACCAGGGCATGCGCATCTGGTGATACTATTTTTTCATACTATATATAAGATATCTATGCTGAAAAGAATACAGACGGCAATACTGTCATTACCATTAATACTGCTTTTTTCAGGCTCTGCTCATACATACGCCGATACTGCTTCTATAACCATCTCTAATGTACGAGCGAAAACTGTAAACAATGTGACAGCGATTCAATGGATATCCGATATGCCGTCTACAGGCGCTATAGAGTATGGAATATCAAGCTCCTACGGATACATACAGTCCCCGGACTCACTCTTTCAGACCAGTCATGAGATACGACTAAGCTTCATGGATGCCTCAAAAAGCATAAACCTTTCCTGGGATCCCCCGGCTACAGCTGCTGCAGATCAGATTACCGGCTACATTGTAAACATAGGCCTGAAGCCTGGAACATACAGCGCTGCGATTGATCTCGGACAATCAACCACCTATAAATTTAATAACCTGTTTGCAGGCAGAACATACTATTTCACTGTGGATTCCTATAACAGAGCCGGAACCCTGAGCCAGCATTCCAATGAGGTCTCATATTCCATCCCTCCTAAAAGCATAATGCCCGGCAGTGTTATACACTACAGAATAGTGAGCAAAAGTGAGGACGGATCGGTTTATTTCTCTGATGATTACACTTTCACACTTGCGGCTGTAACTGAGGAAATCACCCCTTGTGAAGACTATGATGGAGACGGGTTCGGTAATGGCCTCGCCTGTGCAGGCATAGACTGTGATGATATGAGCTATTCAATCAACCCGGATGCGCCTGAAGCATGTGACGGAATAGATAATAACTGCAATGGCTTAGCCGATGAGGATGCTGCCTGTATTGAAACATTCAGTGTTTGCAGTAATGAAACAGAAAGGCTTGACCAGATGTACAGCGTCCTTAATCAGGATAGCACTAATTCACCTACTGCAGGCGAATACATACCTGTCGCAGGAGACTGGGACGGCAGCGGTACAACGGACATAGCCTTGTTCAGAGATGGAATATGGATCTTTCAGATAGCGACCTCCCTTAGTTCCCAGGATGAGACAAACAATTTTATCCGCTTCGGATCCGGCTTGTTTACCCCACTGACTGGAGACTGGAATGCTGATGGAACGTCTGAAGCGGGGCTCTATTATAATGGTGTATGGCTGCTGGATCTCAACGGCGATATGCTCTTCAATTCAGAAAATGACAAATCCTTCTTCTTTGGGGGAGAGGATCAGCTTCCGATCGTGGGTGACTGGAATGGTGACGGTCTCATAGATATAGGCACTTATACAGCCGGGCTCTGGCGTCTGGATCTAAATAATAATCAGTCCTGGGATGAGGGTATAGATATTCAGTTCAATTTCGGCACTGCTGCCCATACGCCCGTAACCGGAGACTGGAATGGAAGCGGATACGCCAGTGCAGGTCTCTTTAATAGTGGGGAATGGTTTCTGGATTTGGACGGCAGTGGAGACTGGGACAATGAATATGATCAATTTATACGTTTTGGACAACAGCATGACCTTCCGCTTTCAGGTGACTGGAATGCAGACGGAATAGACCGGATCGGTATATATTCCGGTGGCAGCATCCTGCTTCAGAGTGAAGAAACCTCTGGTTCGGCAATCTCACATGACTTCTGTATCGATGTATATGCCTTGATCGATGATGATTCCGATGGAATATCCAATGACGGTGATAACAGCGGAATAGCTGGAGACAATCCCTGCACGGATGGTAATACAGACAATTGTGATGATAACTGCCCCTATACCCCTAACAGCCTTCAGCAGGATACGGACAAGGACTCTATTGGCGACTCCTGCGATAACTGCCGGGATATCGCCAATTATGATCAACTGGACTCAAATGCCCATCAGGATGATAATATCTTTGTTGCCGGACAGCAGCACTATGGCAATGCCTGTGACCCTGATTTTGACAATGACGGGGTTGTCAGCATTAGCGACTTCAGCGCCGTCAGAGTGCATACCGGAATCCCTGTCACCTCGGAAACCCGCATTTACGACTTAAACAATGATGACCTCATCAATTCCCTTGACACAATGATCCTGTTTCAGTTCATGTACAAGCAGCCCGGACCAGGGATAGAAGAGTAGACTGTTCCTATAAACCTGTATCACGCTCCAATCACCCATACGTAAAACCCTATGTTTAAGCCTGTGTAAACCAGAGATTACAGTCACACTACCGTGCTGCACACTTTTTTTACTGTGACACAGTCCCGATGTCACACTCCCACCAAAGCCTGAAACTCCCTGCATGTTAGCAATTATTCACTGTAAACGCTTAATTTTAAATACTTTTATATTTTTTTCACCTTTTTTAAATTTCTGGCACGCTTGTTGCTTTATAGAGAAGCATAAGAGCTAATGAAAAATTTGTACATATAGCGATAAAGAAAACGAAATAATTAAAAACACTAAAACAGGAGAAACAAAATGAAAACACTCAAAGCTTTATTCCTCGCATTAATCGCAATCTTAATCATCGTACCAGCCTCTGCAATGGCGGTAACAGGACCAATGACCATCCTCTCAATAGATATGGATCCATTTACAGACGGTATCCAGAGCAGATTAGAAACTGCGCACATTGGCGACATTATAACAACAGATATTGTTATGGATATAATGGCTGGAGCTTCAATATCAGCCTTCAGTTTTTCAATTGACTTTGATAATACGGAACTCGCTCTGATTGCGCCTCCTGTTCTTACACCACTACCTGGATTTTTCGCACTGACACCCGGCTTCAATGCTTCAGATGCAAATAACCTTTACAATTACGGTAATGTTTCTCTCTTCGCTCCTGCAGGTCCTGGAAGATACAACCTCGGAAGCGTACAGTGGGAAGTGCTCAATCCAGTAAGAGACGGTTTAAATGACATCACACCCTATGCAGCTTTAAGTAATTTTGCACACGATCCACTTATACTTGGTGATGACTCCGCTGATGGATTCGGCGCTCCAGTTCAATTAGCTTTCCAGGGCGGCGCAGTTGCACCTGAGCCAGTCAGCACAACCCTCTTCCTTATCGGTGGAGCAGGCCTGGTAGCAAGACGTTACTTCAAGAAATAGAAATTAAAGATATTAACCGAAAGGGAGGCAGATTAATTCTGCTTCCCTTTTTTTTGTTCTGTTCATTCAGGATTTCATACAACATCATTCACTTCATTATTCGCTGTTTCAAGCAGTTATTAAATAGATTTAAGAAAAGGAGAATATCGAATAATGAATGTCGAATATCGAATGTCGAAGTGTAGAAACAACAAGATAGCGCATCATTCCGATGGATCAATACGCTGTACTTTCTCTGTAGGGATAACCACCCGACCAGACTCCGTCTTCAGGGGTATCTCTTCCTCACCTATCTCACAATCTTATACAACGTCATTCCCTTCATTATTCGTCATTCGATATTCGATATTCGTCATTCGCTGTTTCAAGCAGTTATTAAATAGATTTAAGAAAAGGAGAATATCGAAGTGTAGAAACAACAAGATAGCGCATCATTCCGCCAAATCAATACGCTGTACTTTCTCTGTAGGGATAACCACCCATCCACCCTCCGCCTTAAGGTATATCACTTCCTCACTCATCTCAATAAGTATGCCGCGATACATTGTCTCAGCAGTGCACACTACTACATCTCTGCCTGTCAAATCACTCATTGGACCTTCCGTCTAAGGCTGTTTACAAACTCCCCGCCTATCAAAAATATACAAGACAGATAATACATCCAAAGCAGAAACAGGATAAAGGTGGTAAGAGATCCATAAATAGTACCGATATATCCAATATTTCTAACCGCCATAGTAAAAATATGTTTGGCTAATTCCCAAAGAACTGTCACAAGCAGGGCACCGGCAAGGGCATGACGCGTATGAACTTTTACATGAGGCACAATCTTATAGACCGCGGTAAAGGTCATCAATACCAGGGCAAAAGGGGCCACATACTTAAGAAAAATGGCTGCCTTGAAACTGAGACCGAGACCGAATATATTCATGGGATACTGCCTTACAATGCCGGCAAAAGAACTTACGGTAAAAGAAAGCAGCCAGAAGAAGATTACCAGGGTTACGATAAATACTGTCCAGAAAAGTGAGAGAAGAAAATGCCTCTTTTTCGGAACCTTAAATATAATATTCATTGCATGCTCAACTGAGTAAAATAACTGCAGAGCCAGAAAACCATATATCACAGAACTGATCAGACTGATACCCTTGTACGTGATCAGGTTTTTCAGTTCATTGGTGATGCCGGAGGTCACAGAAGGGAAGAAATCAATAAGTCTTGCGAGCAAAAACTGGTACAGTTCCTCATTGCCACCCAGCATATAGCCAAACAGCGCTATAAGAAGTAGACTGAGCGGTACCAATGCCACTATCAGGAAATACGCTATGGAAGCTGCCAGATAAAAACATTCATCTTTGAAAAAAGCGGTCAGACTGTCTGCTATTACACGTAATATCCGCATATCTACACACGCACCTGTTTTTTATTGATTACATCAGAGCACACATAATATATTCGACCGGTTTTGAAAAGACCTTTAGAAACATGGTCATTTTGAGTCGATTTCAACCTAAGGGATACAAGTCTGTCATTCCGGACTCGATCCGGAATCCCTAGAACAACGAGATTCTGAACTAAATTCAGAATGACATACTTCTATTAAGTGTTAATTCAAATCACTTCCTAGCCATGCCTGTCATCCTGAACTTGATTCAG
>JACKQG010002438.1_pt2 | contig 12363 bp, 9 predicted proteins | sample 8237621 | NCBI WGS metagenome assembly JACKQG01 (sample SAMN15677084, study PRJNA649215) | marine metagenome | biome: marine; feature: Black Sea; material: saline water; isolation source: suspended particulate matter (SPM) from the Black Sea western gyre | collected 2013-06-09/2013-06-10 | depth...
AAGGTGACGGCAAATGTTTAAAAATATTGGAAACATCCTTAAATTTGGTGAAGGTAAAAAAATAAAAAAATATGAAGAGATAGTTAGTGCTGTAAGTAATCTTGAAAAAGATATAAGCCCACTTACTGACAGTCAGCTGGCTGCAAAGACTATAGATTTTAAACAGAGATATGAGAACGGCCAGAAACTGGAGGATTTGATGCCGGAAGCTTTTGCAGTGGTAAGGGAGGTAGCAAAAAGAACTCTTAATATGCGTCATTTTGATGTTCAAATACTGGGAGGTGTTGTTCTTTTCGAGGGAAAAATTGCTGAAATGAAGACAGGTGAAGGAAAGACACTGGTTGCAACGCTTCCTGTATACTTAAATTCCTTTACTGGCAGGAGTACCCATCTGGTAACAGTAAATGATTATCTGGCAAAGAGAGATAGCGAGTGGATGGGCAATATCTATAAGTTTCTGGGACTGAAAGTAGGTCTTATCCAACATGAAATGTCCACCCTTGAAAAAAAAGAACAATACCGGTTTGATGTAATATATGGCACAAATAATGAATTCGGATTTGATTATTTAAGAGATAATATGATAATGGCTAAGGAAAATATTGTACAGGATGGTCACTGGTATGCCATTATTGACGAAGTTGACAGTATTCTTATAGATGAAGCAAGAACTCCCCTTATCATTTCCGGGGTTGCTTATGGAACTACTGAAATTTACAGGAAATTTACACAAATAGTACCACGACTGGAAATAGATGTGGACTTTGAAATAGATGAAAAAGCAAGAACAGCAGCAATTACAGAGGAAGGCGTCGAAAAAGTTGAAAGAATACTTGGTATAGAAAATTTATACGATCCTTCTAATTTTCTATACATACATGCTTTAAATCAATCTCTTAAAGCCTATCATCTATTTAAAAGAGATGTAGATTATATGCTGAAAAATGGCGAGATAATTATTGTTGATGAATTTACCGGAAGACTGATGCCTGGCAGAAGATACAGCGAGGGGCTGCATCAGGCTATAGAGGCCAAGGAAAGAGTAAAAGTGAGGGATGAAAATCAGACACTCGCCACCATTACTATTCAAAATTATTTTAGAATGTATGAGAAATTAGCGGGCATGACCGGTACTGCGCTAACAGAAGCGGCCGAATTCAGGCATATTTATGGGCTTGAAACTGTGGTTATACCTACTAATGAACCAATGATAAGGAAAGACCTTCCTGATCTGATTTATAAAACTGAACAGATTAAATTTGATAATGTTGTAGAGGATATAGTTTCCAGATACAACAGAGGTCAACCGGTACTGGTGGGGACTATATCTATTGAAAAGTCTGAGAGACTTAGCAACATGCTGAAAAGAAGAGGTATACCCCATGAAGTTTTAAACGCAAAATATCATGAAAAAGAAGCAGAAATCATTGCCAAAGCCGGGCAAAAAAATTCAGTTACTATTGCTACAAATATGGCGGGAAGAGGTACAGACATAGTCCTTGGCGAAGGAGTCGTAGAACTTGGAGGTCTTCATGTATTTGGAACAGAAAGGCATGAGAGCAGAAGAATTGATAATCAGCTCAGAGGAAGAAGCGGCCGCCAGGGAGATATTGGTTCAAGCCAGTTTTATTTAAGCACAGAAGATGATTTGCTGAGGCTTTTTGGATCGGAAAGAATTTATAGGGTAATGGAAACCTTTAATTTTCCAGATGATTTACCAATACAGCATCCTATAATAAGCAGGGCCATTGAAAATGCCCAGAGGCAGGTGGAAGGGAGAAATTTTGAAATAAGGAAGCATGTTCTTGAATACGATGATGTTATGAATAAGCAGAGAGAAGTGATTTACGCTAGAAGAAAGAAAATTTTAGAAGAAGAGAATTTAAGGTCAGTAGCTTGCGATATGATTAAAGATATAATAGACAGAAGTGCTGATATTCATATAAATCCCGGTGATTATCCGGAAAATTGGGATTTGGAGACGCTATCTAATTATATAACTCCTTTATTTTCCAGGGATATCATAACTGATATCATAGACAGGAAAAAATTTGGCGAAAGTAAGTGGGATATCAGTATTTTAAAGGAAAAATTGGCGGAAAGAGCTTACCAGATTTACGAGGAAAGGGAAAATAACTATTCCCCTCCGGTTATAAGAAGACTGGAAAAAGTAGTGATGTTAAATGTTATTGATAATATGTGGAGGGGGCATCTTTTAGAAATGGATTACCTACAGGAGGGTATAGGACTACGAGCTATTGGTCAAATGGACCCGCTGGTTGAATACAGGCGGGAGACATTTAATTTATTTAAAGAGCTTATAGAGGAAATAAAGTTCGATACAGTAAGGCTATTATATAATGTCAGGATAGTTACCAGGGAGGAACAGGAGAAACAAAAAACCGTAAGAGAGAATGAAGTGACAAATATAGTTACCAGTGGTCCCTTGAAAACTGGAACACAGACTTTGCAGACAAAGCCTGTAACTGCAAAAAAAATCGGAAGAAATGATCCCTGTCCCTGTGGCAGCGGGAAGAAATATAAAAAGTGTTGCGGCAGGTAATATAATATAAATAAATTGGCTGGAGGATTTTATGATAGAAGATTATAAGTTAAGATTAGATAAATTGTTACAAAAGCTGGTTTTTTTGCGGGATTGTCTTTGAAATAAATAATAAAATTGCCAGGCTTGAAAAACTCCAAAGTGAAACTCTTTCCAAAGAATTCTGGGAAGATCGCGGCAAAGCACAAAATATTACCCAGGAGATTGCTGAACTCAAAGGAATAGTTTGCGATATTAAAAATTTAGAAGAGAAAATGGAAAATGCCGGGTTAGCGCTGGAGATACTTGAAAATGAAGAGGACAGGAGCTTCGAAGAGGAATTGGTAGAAGATCTGGAAAGCATCAAAGATTTATTAAGTGATCTGGAAGAAAAAGCTATTTTAAATGATAAATATGATTCTTATCCAGCAGTAGTAACTATTCACCCCGGGGCAGGAGGGACAGAATCCCAGGATTGGGCTGAGATGCTGCTCAGGATGTATACACGCTGGACGGGTAAGAGAAAGTTTTCTTATAGTGTTAATGATTATCAGACAGGTGAGGAAGCAGGAATAAAAAATGTTACTTTTACTGTTACCGGCAAAAACGCATATGGGTTGCTGAAATCGGAAAAAGGAATTCATAGACTGGTGAGAATTTCACCTTTTGATTCTTCTAAACGCAGGCATACTTCTTTTACCTCTGTAGATGTAATACCGTTTCTCGATAAAGATATCGATATAAAAATAAGCAAGGAGGATTTAAGAATTGAGACTTTTAAGTCCAGTAGTGCCGGAGGCCAGCATGTAAATGTCACAGATTCGGCGGTAAGAATTACACACCTTCCTACAAATATTGTGGTAAATTGTCAGAATGAAAGATCTCAAATACTTAACAGGCAAACTGCTATACAGATTTTAAAATCAAAACTTTTTGAACTGGAACGGAAAAAAAATATAGAAGAAATTAATAAAGTAAGGGGAGAAAAAAAAGAAATAGGATGGGGAAATCAAATAAGAAGTTATATTCTTCAGCCATATCAATTAATTAAAGATCATAGAACGGGAATTGAGATTGGAGATGTACAATCAGTGCTGGATGGCAATATAGATTCACTAATAAGAGGTTTTCTTGAAAAAAAGTTATCCAGAGGGTAAACTCTTCATTATTAAAATTATAGAGGATATAAGAGACGGTTTGAAATGAATATGATTGAATTTAAAAATATCAGTAAAATATATGAGGATAATACTGTTGCATTGAAAAACATCAATCTGGTTATTAGAAAAGGTGAGTTTCTTTTTTTGGTAGGTCCAAGCGGTTCGGGCAAATCTACCTTTATAAAGTTGCTTATAAAAGAAATTGATGAAAGTAATGGCAATATATATATAGCCGGGAGGAATGTCTGTAATCTTAAATCGAGCAGAATTCCTCAACTTAGAAGGAATATAGGATGTGTATTTCAGGACTATAAGCTTCTGCCAAATAAAACCGTGTTTGAGAATGTAGCATTTACTCTTGAAGTTATTGGGAAGCCGGCTTATGAGATTAAAATTCGGGTGCCGCAAGTTTTAAAACTTGTAGGTTTGTATAGTAAATTAAATTCATATCCCCATCAATTATCAGCTGGTGAACAACAGAGAGTTTCTATTGCCAGGGCATTTGTGAACAGGCCGCCCATACTTCTTGCAGACGAACCTACCGGGAATCTGGATCCAGGAACAGCAGAAGGAATTATGAAAATATTATCCAGGATAAATCTTATCGGGACTACAGTACTGATGGCCACACATGACCGGAACATTGTGAATTCAATGAGGAGAAGAGTTGTTGAGCTTGAAGAAGGAGAAATAATAAGGGACCAGAAGAGAGGGGTGTATGGGGACTGATGGTAAGAACCAGGTATTTTTTTAGTGAGACTTTTACCAGTCTGAAACGGAACTTTTTTATGGGATTTACTGCTATTACCACTGTTGCTATTACTTTGTTTATTGTGGGGTTCTTTGCAATAATTGTTTATGATATACAGGGGATAATGAGCTCAATAAAAAGCCAGGTAGAGTTGAGGGTATATCTTAAAGATAATATTTCAGAAGAGTTAAAGGAATATATTGAACAGGAGATAATAAGCTGGGAGGAAACTGAAAGTGTAGAATATGTATCCAAAGACATAGCACTGGAAAGATTTAAGAAGCAAATGGAAGGAAGTAATATCTTAAAAGAGATCGAGGGGAATCCGCTTCCGGCTTCTTTTGATATAACTTTAAATAATCCCGAAAAGATTGATCAGGTAGAGCTCCGTTTTTATGAAAAGGATGGAAATTTTATAGAAGGTGTTGATGATGTGATATACGAAAGGAAAGTAGTCAAACCATTGTTTTCAATAACTGCAATTATTGGAACTATAGCATTTTTGATAATTATAGTGCTTCTTCTGGCAGCTATTGTATTGATATTTAATACCATAAGGCTCTCTATTTATGCCCGCCGTAAGGAAATTGAAGTTATGAAACTAGTGGGTGCCACTAACTGGTTTGTAAGAATTCCATTCCTGTTTGAAGGTTTTTTTGAGGGATTTGCAGGAAGTATCATTTCTATTATCTTATTGTATTTTATAGGTAATTTCTTACTTATTAAGGGCGAGAGAGCAATTGTAGATATTATGCGGATTAAAGAATTAGCTATAGTTGGAAGCGGTAATGTTATGTTATATGTATACGTAGGAGTGTTAGTACTGGGAGGCCTTATAGGGCTTTTAAGTAGTGTTATTGCCTTGAGAAGGTATGTAAAAGTTTAAGGGCTTATATTTTTAAATTTTTAATTTTTTTTAATTAGTATTAAAATAGTTATAATAAAAAAATGAAATGATATGGTAATTAAAAGTAAAAACATCATAGCCGTATTTGTAACAATTATTATAGCAATCTCCAGCTTTAATCTTATTTCTACTGCATCACCAAGATTTATTTACAGTCAGTCTCTTGAGGATGAATTGGAACAAGTACAGCAGGACCTAAAAGAGACCCAGGAAAAAAGAAAAGAAGTAGAAAAGCAAGAACAGCAATATATTAACCAGGTAAAGGAAGTAGAGGGGCAGCTGCGGAGTGCATTATCTGAACTGGACAACCTTAACACTAAATTATCCGAAGCAAAGAGCGAGGTTGATAAAGCAACTATAGAGATGGTTCTAAAAGAGGAAGAGCTAAAAAGGATAGAGGATGAGCTTAAAGAAAAAATAAGAATTTTAAATGATAGAGTTGCAGCTATTTATAAGAATGGAAACAGCAATATACTGGAAATTTTACTGAAAGCAGAAGATTTCCTGGATTTCATATCCAAGTTGAAGCTTATGAATCTTTTTGCCGAGCAGGATACGCAGAATATCCTGGAGGTTAAGGAAAAAAAGACTGCAACCATAGGAATAAAAAAATCCATAATTGATTTAAGAGAAAAACAGAAAGAGTATGAAGACAGGGTAAAGCAGCTGGTTATACAGGCTGAGCAGAAGGCTCGTGAGCGTGATGATATATGTAATGAAAAAAAGAATTTGCTTACACGAACCACTGCTAACAAGAATGCTCTTATAAAGATGGAAAAACAGCTTGAGATTCAAGAAGCAGAGGTTACCAGAATTCTTGAAAGTTACAAGTATGGTACTGCGCCTTCTGGAAAATTTGCATGGCCTGTAGCGGCAAGAATAATATCTGGTTTCGGCAATAGATATCACCCAATATTTGGGTATAACAGGTTTCATTCGGGTATAGACCTTGCAGCTCCTTATGGGACTCTGGTAAAAGCAGCGGATGGGGGGCAGGTGGTCCAGGCCGGTTACTTTGGCGGATATGGTTATTCTGTTATGCTTTATCATGGAGGAGGATTTGCTACCTGGTATGCCCATCTTTCAAGCATCAACGTGTCTATGGGCCAGTTCGTGCAGAGAGGGCAGGTAATAGGGCTGGTTGGTTCTACCGGATGGACTACAGGACCGCATCTGCACTTTGAGGTCAGAATAAACGGAGCTCCACAGGATCCACGTGCTTATTTAGAGTAATTGATTTGAATATTTAACGTTAATAAATCAGGTGATACTGTTATGAAAAAAAATGTTTTAAAAGTAGTAATCGCAATAATAGTTGTTATATTTACATTTTCTACAGGATTATGGATAGGAATCAGTTTCGATTCTTTTAAAGGGTATTTATTTAATGCTAACCAGAATAGTGCTTCCAAAGATAGTAGTAGTATTCTGGAGGAAATATCTGGAAGTATCACCAGTAAGTTTAGTATAAAACCTATTGAGGAAATCATGGACCTTGTTTCCGGAAGTGCACTGGTTGAAAGAAGTAAGGAAGAATTACTCAAAGCAGCTATAGAAGGTATACTCTCGGTTCTTGATGACAAATATACAGAATATTTCACTGCTGAAGAATATAAAAAGATTATAGAGTCCTATAGCGGAACTATGAGCGGCATAGGGATTATCGTAACTCTTGATAATGAAGGCCGGATTGTGGTGGTGAGGACTCTATCTGATACCCCTGCTTGTATAGCGGGTATTGTAGAAGGGGATATTATAACTGAAGTTGACGGTATGGATATAAGAGATATGGCTCTGGAAAAGGTAGTTGCTATGATAAGAGGGAAAGAAGGGACTAAAGTGAATCTTAAAATTTATAGGCCCGAAGATGACAATATTATAGAAGTAACTGTTACCAGAGCAAGGTTTGATGTCCCTAATCTAATCTCAGGTATTTTTGAAGAAGATATAGGCTATATACAGTATTTTGATTTTCAGAATAAAGGTGCGCAACAACTTGACAGGGAGATTCAAAAGTTAATTGACGGTGGTGCTAAGGGAATAATTTTAGACCTGAGAAATAATCCAGGCGGTGTACTGGATGATGCAGTTGAGGTATGTGATTTATTTTTAGATGAAGGCATAATTGTTACCATAAGAGGAAGAATTGAAAATAAAGAAAGAATTGATAAATATTTTGCCAGAGAAGGAAAATACACTGAAATTCCCTTAGTTATACTGATTAATGAATTTTCAGCAAGTGCTTCTGAGCTGGTTGCCGGTGCGTTAAGAGATAATAACAGAGCTATTTTAGTTGGAGAGAGAAGTTACGGAAAGGGAGTTGTTCAGGTGATTTATGAGCTTTCAGATGGTTCGGGAATCAAGTTTACAACTGCAAAATATTTCCTGCCTTTAGGTTCTTTCATAGATGGGGTGGGAATAAATCCTGATGTATTGGTTAAATTGGAACTAGATACTACAGAAGATGTACAGTTAAATAAAGCTATTGAGGAAATAAAATCACTTATAAGTGAAATTGAATGAACAGGTTAAAAAAAAAGAGTGGTCCTGAAGAAAATAAAATAATAATTGCCCAGAACAGGAAGGCTTTAAGGGATTTTTTTATTTTAAACACCTATGAGGCTGGTATAGTACTGGAAGGGTGCGAAGTCAAATCTATCCGTAACCACAGGCTTAATTTAAAAGATAGTTACGGCAGGATAAGAAATGATGAGCTGCTTCTTTATAATATGCATATATCGCCGTATAGTAAAAGCAGAGCTGAAGATATAAATCCTACAAAGACCAGGAAGCTGCTTATGCACAGGAGGGAGATTGGCAGAATAGCAGGGAAATTAATTGACAGAAGCCTTACCCTGGTTCCGTTAAGAGTATATATGATAAAAAACAAAGTTAAGGTTGAACTGGCACTGGCCAAGGGCAAAGCTAAAAGAGATAAGCGTAGAGATATACAGAATAGAGAACATGAACTTGAAATAAAGAGAGCTTTGAAAAAATATTAGTTTTAGTATAGAATAAGCTTGCGTTAAATCTGAAGTTCTGCCCATAATTAAAGGGGGCGATCTGGATTCGACGGGGATAGGTTGAGCTTAAATTGCAAGTCGAGTATCAGAACTCGTAAATAACTGAACTAAACATAAACGCTAATAATAAATTAGCATTAGCAGCTTAATTTAAGCTGCTACGTCTGCGAAAAGTTTCCTGTGCTTTTTGACAGGCGCCGGTTAGCAGGATACTCTGGTGTGATTTGTCTGCAGTAATACTGGAGGAAATTTAATGCGGGCTGGCTTTTTTGATCGTGTCCATACGAGCATAAAAAGTGAGATTTAAAATATGGAAAAAGCTTGTAGATATTTAAGTGACAATGTCTTCGGACGCGGGTTCGATTCCCGCCGCCTCCACCATGAAGATACCATAGTCTGCAAAGATTGATGAGTTTTAATTGTGTAAAATATGCCATAAGTGCATATTTTACGGGATTCGAAAAGACGGACTGAAGCGAAAGCTGAAGGAGTCTGCGGCTCTGCAGCGAACAAAGTGAGACGAAAGACCGATTCCCGCCGCCTCCACCATGAAGATACCATAGTCTGCAAAGATTGATGAGTTTTAATTGTGTAAAATATGCCATAAGTGCATATTTTACGGGATTCGAAAAGACGGACTGAAGCGAAAGCTGAAGGAGTCTGCGGCTCTGCAGCGAACAAAGTGAGACGAAAGACCGATTCCCGCCGCCTCCACCATGAACTGGATATATCAATATAGAAAATCTATCATGATTGAGAGTCAACTTCTATAGTTTGTCTGCTCTTAATGTCACGGATTTGTCACGGATTAACTTAAGGTTGAAAGAGAGGGGCAATTCCAGACGCTGTTAGTAGTATCATTTTTAATCCTATTTGCCTATTGAGTGGCGGAGTCTTGATTAAAAAGGATTGACAGTATTGATATTTTTTTAGCTTTTTATAGCGACTAATATAATTCTGGCTGCCTACTAATTTAATTACTTCTGTCTAATAAAATTTTTCCTTTATTTTCAAATAGAACAATTAAGACATTAAATTTTAAATATTAATTTAAGATATCTATGACATAGTTGTATTAAGTTGCTGGCCACTGTGGACAATGTTAAAACCAGGATTTTGCTGTTAAATGAAGAAATTTATATCCCAGAAATAAGTTTTCAAGTTTAATTATTATCTACCCTACCGTGCTACTCACTATATTATTTTGTTTATCTAAAGGTCTGAAGGATAAATCAACATCCTTCTTTTATCTAATGGATCAGGTTCCTGAATTAATAGCCCTGCAATATCTAACATTGTTATTATTTGCTGGCAGAATTTAATTACATCCATTATTGTGCCATATACCTTAAAATGTTTATCTAATACTATTTGCTTTCTCCAAATCTTTTATTATTAATGCTTTCATCAGTAGATTATGGTGAGTATTAGTGTTTTATACCTGTGAGATCCAAGAGCAAGTTCTTATGATATTAAATCTCTAAAGTCTGTATATTCATCTCTAATCATTATTATTTTAGCACTAAGTAAATTTACTTTATCATGGCATACTTAGACGTTTGCTAAAAGTGTGGACTAAATACTATAAAACTGATAATATAAAAAATTATTTATGGCATTTGGAAGGAGGTGCTGAGAAATAAAACCGTAATTTTAGATTTTTGTCAATGTATTTTTATGGAGGTTATGAATGAAGATCAAGCGTAACACAAAAATAATGATGAGTATATGTTTACTGGCGGTGTTGGTTTTGGTATTACCGCTGATGAATGCCTGTAAAGTGGAAGGGGTAAAAAAAGTTGGTATTAGCCAGATTGTTTCTCATCCGGCGTTGGATGCAACCAGAGAGGGCTGCATTAAGGCTCTTGCTGATAATGGTTATGTAGATGGTGAGAACATTGAAATCGACTATCAGAATAGTGAGGGAGATATGTCACTTGTAGACACAATATCTGCTAAGTTTGTAGGGGATAAGTTAGATGTAATTATGACCATTGCCACTCCCAATACCCTGTCAGCTATTGCTGCTGCAGAAGGTACAGACATTCCAGTTGTCTTTTCTGCCGTTACTGATCCGGCTGGTTCAGGGATGGTTGAGAGCTGGGAATCCCACCCTGACAATAATGTAACTGGAGTAAGTGATATGATTGCTGTGGCGGATGATGTTGATCTGATAACTCAGATAGTACCTGGTGTTAAGACTATAGGTACTCTTTACAATGACGGTGAGGCAAATTCGGTGTTCTTGGTAGCAAAGCTCAAAGAAGCATGTCAACCACTTGGCATTGAAGTGGTGGAAAGACCAGTTTCTACCAGTGCCGATATTCTTACAGCAGCCCAATCTTTAGTAGGACAAGTGGACGTTATCTGGGTTGGTACTGATAACACTGTAGTCTCTGGCCTGGAAGCGTTGATTGGAGTCTGCGAAGAGGAAAACATTCCTCTGTTCCCCTCTGATCACGAGTCAATAGAAAGGGGCGGTATTGCCTGCTACGGATTTGACTATTACGATATTGGCTACCAGACAGGTGAGATGATAGTTAAAATACTGGAGGGAGCTAATGCTGCCGAGACTCCTGTTGAGAAAGGCAAGATAGTCAGTCTCTCAGTAAATACCGCTGCGGCAGAAAGAATGGGTGTTACCATTCCTCAAGAATTAATAGATGCTGCAGAAATAGTATATGATAAATAGATGTTAATGGTTTCCGTTTTAACAAGTTTATAGATATTAAAAAGTATCCACAAGGATAACATGAAGGGATAAGCACTCTTGGGTTATGTTATAAATTTTCTGTCGGTTTCTTTATATGATGGCTTGGTCTATGGATTTGTAACCCTTGGAGTATACATAACCTTTCGCGTGCTTGCTTTCCCTGACCTTACTGTAGATGGAAGCTTTCCTCTAGGCGGGGCTGTGGCTGCTACCCTTATCGTAGGTGGTGTCAACCCCTGGCTGGCAACCCTAGTTGCCTTCATTGCTGGTATTTGTGCAGGACTGATGACCTCCTTGCTTAATACCAAGCTTAGGATAAATGCCCTACTCGCCGGTATACTAATGATGGTCTCTCTATATTCTATAAACCTAGCGATTATGGGACGATCCAATGTCTCTGTCCTCCGCGAGGTAACGGTCTTTAAACAAACTGCCCAATTGTTTGGTATCGAACCTACCACCACCCTGTCAATTATATTTATGGTAGTTCTTGCTATTGTCATTCTCGGCATTTTGAACTGGTTTCTACGCACTGAGATCGGCCTGGCCCTAAGAGCTACAGGTGACAATGAGCAGATGGTAAGAGGTCTCGGGGTTAATACTGACATGACCACGATAATAGGTGTCTCCCTCTCAAATGGCCTTGTTGCTCTAGCAGGAGGGTTAATAGCCCAAAAGCAGGGCTTCTCTGATGTAGGTATGGGTATCGGCATGATCGTTATGGGTCTGGCATCGGTGATAATTGGTGAGAGATTATTTCGCCCTCGGGGTGTTACCACCATTCTATTTGCGGTGATAGGTGGATCTTTGGTTTATCGCCTGTTTCTCGGTATCGCTCTTAGATTGGGATTACCTCCAAACAATTTAAAGCTGATTACAGCACTGCTTGTTATCATAGCCCTGGCAATACCATACATACAAAAAAAGGTGCGGGGTGAATGGATACCGCCAGCAGCAAGGATGTAGAGTGGGAGTTCATATGAGTAAGAATCAAAACTTGATGAAACTCAGAAAAGTAAGCAAAGTATTTTTAAGAGGTTCTGTAGATGAGGTCACAGCACTGGATAACGTCAGGCTGGATATCGGTGCTGAGGATTTTATTACTGTCATTGGCAGTAATGGAGCCGGTAAGACTACCCTGTTAAATGTTATTGCTGGTGTCTATCCACCAGAAAAAGGTGGCAAGATCACAATCAATGGCCAGGATGTTACAAGGCTCAGCGAACATAAGCGTGCACAATATGTTAGCAGAGTCTACCAGAACCCT
>JACKQG010006446.1_pt1 | contig 12362 bp, 14 predicted proteins | sample 8237621 | NCBI WGS metagenome assembly JACKQG01 (sample SAMN15677084, study PRJNA649215) | marine metagenome | biome: marine; feature: Black Sea; material: saline water; isolation source: suspended particulate matter (SPM) from the Black Sea western gyre | collected 2013-06-09/2013-06-10 | depth...
AAAATATAAAATATTTTGCAATTTTATTTTGATTTTAACGGTATAACTGTTAGGTCTTTTTAGACCCGAAACCTGAAACCTTAATTGTGTCAGAAACCAAATCAAAACACCGGGTATCATTTTTTTTAAAAGTTTTATTGCTGTTGAATTTTATTGCTGTTCTGTTACTTCTTGTTTCCTATTCCGCTGCTTATATCAACCCGAATATACTATCAATTATTTCATTGGCAGGGCTTGCCTATCCGTTTATTTTAACTGTTAATATTATATTTATCTTAATATGGCTTTTTACAAAAAAACGATTTGCCTTATTATCCCTGATTGCTGTTTTGCTTGGATGGAATCATCTTGGAAGGCTCGTACAGTTTAATTCCGAAAAAGTGATTGATCCTGAATCAAAAGTAATAAAAGTGCTTTGTTATAATATTCAGAATTTTATAAAACTAAACACATCAAGCACCAAATATGTTACGAATTTTGAGAATCAATCGAAGGTAATTAAATTCATACAGAAACAGGATGCAGATATTATTTGTATTCAGGAATTGCTTAACGACAGGAAAGGATTCAATAAATTTCCATCGGAACTGGGAAAAAAGTTGAATTGCCCTAACTACTATTTCATAAATTATTATCAAAGAAGCAGTAAAACGAAAATAGATGCAATTGCAATATTTACGAAATATCCGATAATAGACAGAGATTTTATTGTTTATGAAGAGAAGACCATAGGAATATTTACCGACCTTTTAATAAACCATGACACTATAAGACTGTACAACCTGCACCTTGCATCAATACGTTTTAAAAGGGAGGATTATGATTTTATTTCCGACATTGCTTCTCAGCAGGACCAGGAAAATATCAAATCAGGTTCAAAAGCGATAATTTCCAAAATAAAAGCAGCTTTTATAAAACGAGGCTACCAAGTGGATATCCTGTCTGACCATATCAGTGAATCGCCTTATCCTGTGATTATTTGTGGCGATTTTAATGACACACCCTCTTCTTATGTTTACAGGGTAATTTCAAAAGAGCGAAAGGATGCGTTTGTCGAAAGCGGTAAAGGGTTTGGAAATACTTATGCCGGAGAGAATTTCCCGTCGTTAAGAATTGATTATATTTTTTACGATGATTCATTTTCTTCATTAAATTTCAAAAGGCATAAAATAAAGCTTTCCGATCATTATCCTGTTTCGTGTTTTCTTTTAAATAAATAATTAATTTCGCACTGGAATTTAAACTACATCAGCATTTTATGACCGATTATCGAAAAGCCTCATTTCTATTTATATTACTCTTCTTCTTAAACGAGGGATGGAGTCAAACACCGTTGGATTCTGCAATTCAGCAAAGAAACAATGCCTATTTGGAATACAAACATTTTAGGGAGACTATGGGCGAACGTACATGGCTCAACTTAGTAAATCTGAATAAAAAGGCGCAAAATGTTCTTGAAATTGATAATGATATTATTAATAACTATTTAAACAAACAACTGCAACGTAACAAACAACTTACAGAACAGATTAACAGGCTGAACCTTGAAATTTCCCTCCTGAAAAAAGAAGACGAAACCCTCAGACAATTGCAGGATGAACGAAACTACTTTTTCAATATATTATTAATTATTGCTTCTGTATTTATACTTTTATTTGTAGTAAGCCTGATACTGTTTATCGACAGGCAGATGAAATACAAAAGCACAAAACTTGAATTGGAAAGATTTTGGACAGATAGTAATGATACTTTAAGTGAAAGAGTCTCCGAACAAGAAATATCCGGCTTAAAGAAACAGATAAATGATCTTAATTACGATAAAAACCAGTTTGAAAAAGAAGTTAATGAGTTGAAAAATTTATACAAAGAAAAGGAAAAGGCACTAAAAAATGAATTAAACGCTAAAAAGAAAGTTGAAGAAGAAATTAAAAGTCTGATAAATCAAATAAAAAATCATTAAAAACATTTAAACTAATAAATGAATGGAAGAGAAATTAAATCATCAGGAAGAAAATACAAAGCGGATGATCGATGCCGTTAAAAAACAATTTGAAATAAACAAGGAGAAAATAAAGGATTCCGATTTTGAAGACCGTATTGATTTTGAAGTAGGAAAATTTTATACATACAACGGCCCGAATTATTATCTCAATACCAAAGCTCTGGTTTTCAATATCTATATTTCTCCATCAGGGGATTCGGCTGAGTTTTATAAAAAAGAGATTATAAAATACATCCCTGAGTTAGAAGAAAAAGAAACTCCATTCGTTATCGATCTTTTTGCCGAAACACTCATACAAGTGCTGAAAATGGATATCGACCTGTTCATCAATAAATATTCAATTTCAGAAGATGGCGATGACTATGTTATTGCAGTGGAGTATTTAGATGAAGAAATTGCCGAAGAGGCTGTTTATCTTGTCAGGGACTGGTTCAGGGCGATAAGCGAAGATCGTGATATTGATTTTGAAGGTGAATTCCTGAAGCTCCAGGAAGATTTTGACAGCACTCTTTTTGGAGGTCCGACAATTTACTCGTTGATTGAAGCCGGATTAAAACGTGATATTCCCGTTTTCTTTCTTTTTGAAGAAAACCAGTTCCAGTGGGGTTATGGCAATAAGCAGCTTCGCGGAAGGTCAACCACGGTGAGTACTGACGGGATAAAAGACACGGAATTTACAATGTATAAAGATATGGTTGGCGATTTCCTGATGCTGTGCGGTTTTCCAACTCCAATCGGGAAAAACTGTTACGATGAAGAAGAGATCGTTGACGAAGCCCTGAAACTTGGATTTCCGGTTGTTGTGAAGCCTGTGGCAGGGCATAAAGGACAAGGTGTTGTAACAGGCATCGAAAGTGAAGATGGTGTCAGAAAGGCGTTTAATGCTATTCTGACATTATCGGAAGAAGAGGGAATTAACTTCGAAGGCGCTATTGTTCAACAACAGATTTACGGAACCGACCACAGATTGCTGGCAGTCGGAAGTAAATTTGCAGCAGCGCTGGAAAGAGTGCCTGCTTTTGTTGCCGGAAATGGAAAAGATACTATTGAAGATTTGATTGCCGAGGAAAATGACAAGGAGATCCGGCTCGACAATGCTCGTTCGCCTCTCGCTAAAATACATATTGACGATGACCTTAAAGACTATCTCAGGTTGCAGGATTTATCATTGCAGTAGGTTCCTGCAGAAGGAGAAAAAATATATCTTAGAAGGGTTGCAAATATTTCTGCAGGCGGCGTTTCCATTAATGTAACAGACAAAATACATCCGAAAAATATCAAGATGGTCGAAGATATTGCAGGATTTTTTGATGTAAAATGCATCGGTATAGATGTCCTTGCTGCCGATATATCCAAGCCCTGGACCGACGGCAATTTTGGCATCATCGAGATTAATGCAGGCCCGGGTGTATTTATGCACCTTGCTCCGGCTTATGGCGGTTCGATTGATGTCCCTGGTTTGTTTATAGAATCACACTTTCATAAAAATGAATATTCAAGGATACCAATCATTGCAGGGAACAATATCTCTCAGAATTTTGCAAGAATGCTTAATGATAAGCTGCATGAGATCAAACCGGATATTTACTTTTCAAGCCTAACAGAAAAAGGAATTCATTTCAACGGAGAATATTTCTTTAAAAATGAAAAACATGATGAAAATGTAAAGATCATCCTGAGGAATCCGAAAACAGAAATTGCTTTATTCACTCATAACTTTGACGACATTTTCGATTATGGAATCCTGCATGAAGGAGCCGATCTGATTATTTTAGACAATCCGCATTATGCTGAGGAAAAGACTTTAAAAGAACCATTACTTCCGGGAGGAATACTAATTGAAGTTCGTGATGATGAAATTATTGTTTCAGGCGAAGAGCCGGAACACATTTCAATTCCTGTTGAAAATGCGGAGGATAAAGACGCTAAGTTGCTTGAAGTAATTGAGCCTTACATGGAAAAATTGATTGTTAAGTACGATTAAGTGCATTCGTCAGAAACTAAGCGTGAGACATGCGCAGATGCTTTTATGTAATAATTTGCAACAATTTAGTATTAACCTGAATTAAATGTCTCTTTATGGGAGAACTGGTAATTATTTATCACTAACAAATTCCAATGCTTCTTCCATTTGAGAAATATCAAAATAACGCTCTTGCCTCCCTTTACTGGCACGCTTAAAAAATAAATTATCGAGCGGAACTAAGGCTTTCACCACATTTGAATGAGCAACAATAGCCAGATGGCCTAAATGTTTGTAATTCCTAAGTAGCCAAACAATATCTTCAAAAAAAGATTTAATGCTAATCTTTGAAATCTTCATTTCATCCAGTTTAACCAAAACATTGATTTGTTCAAATCCTTGTTCTCTTTTTTTCTCGAATAATTTTTGACAAAATTTTTCATCTGCTTCAGTAAAGCTGTCAATAACCTCTACTGCCAATACATTGTTTTCAAAAGTTTTAAATTGTTCTAACATAGCTATTCAATTTTTTAGTTTTACATATCTATTGATTCAATAAAGTTGCCCGACTATAGGTCCGTGTATGGTGCGTTTGCGAGATATGCGCATTTTTACTATACACATTGTTAATTGCTTTATGTTGACTTGGGTCGAGCAAAATAAAATATTCTTTAATAAATCTCATACTGGTATTTCGTGCTCATATAGTTCGAGTTTGTCCTTCCGAAAGCTCCTGGTTGAAGTTCATACTGTTGCCCCATTTCATAAGAAATTTGTTCGGTTAAAAAATCATTTTCATCATATTTATATAATTTCAACGCTTCAATTAAATTGTTGGATAAATTTATGGTTTCGTCCTTTATTCTTCTTTTCTTATCATCATAAGATATTTTGATCAGATAATTGTTGCCATACTGTTGCAAAGTCAATTCGCCTTCTTCATTATATTCTGATATGATTGTTTTTATTAATTTCCCGCGTTCACTATGATGGGATTCCATTATTATATGACCCTTGTTATTATACTTAAAGATTTTCTTAATAACAAATCTTTCATTTTCACTAAATTCGATTGTGCTGATTAATTGATTTTCGTTATCATGATCATGTAAAAATTTTTGTATGATATTTTTGTTTTCATCATAAATTACTTCTTCAAATACATTTCCTTCTTTATCGAATTTCTTGATTTCTTTTCCTTCTAATTTATTATCTTCATCCAAAGTTGATACTGATAATATTTGTTTATTTCGGTTTACTTTTTTAAAAGATTTAGAGCCATCAGAATAGGTCGTTTCAGTTTCACATAAATCTCTATTATTATCATATTTATACACTAATCGTTCTGCTACATCGGCCTCATTCAAATAGTGTATTTCTTCGATTAAAATATTTGACTCGTTGAATTTGTATCCGCTTGCTGATTCAATTTCACCATCAACTGTATAAATCACATCCTTTATAATATTCTGATTTATATCAAATTCCTGATAAGAACTTTTATATTCATTTTCAGGTATACCATTTTCTCTGATAAATGCTGTATGCGTAATAATACTTTTAATTTTTTTCATTTTTCTTGCAACTAACATAATAGTCCCGAAACTTCGGGAAGCGAAATTCAAAAATAGGTAATAAAGTTAGAATATTGTGAAAAAACTGAAATTTAAATGTGATTATTAGCAAAAAGAGGAGACCTGAATTTTGCTTAAAATCCCGAAGCTTCGGGAAGCAAGAGATTAATGCTGCTTTGCTGAATAATCCCTTGCTTTATGTTAGCAGTAGGGCATTCTTACTGTCCAATAAATTTTAGTCTGCTATTTTTTAAACGAGTATCAATATACTTTTTCAACTCTTTAAAAGTCATATTAGCCGTCTCGGAACTAATTTTGTCCCGAATTTCTCGCATCATTTTAACTGCGTCAAATGCTTTTTCTTTTTTATTCATCTTCATATTTTATAAGGTCGTTAGGACTCCTAATTTCTATCATTTGATAACCAAATCTCAGGTTAACTGAATTATACCCTTTAATTTTGTTAAGGTTTACAATATGCTTAAAATTCCAACTTGCTAAAACGTCAACACGATTAATGGTCGCTAATGCAATATGTCTGCAATCTTCTAAACTTGCTCGTCCAACAACTTTTTCAGCTATATACTTGTCTGCCAATTTAATTGCTTCTTCGGTCAATGAAATACGTTCAAATTTGTTTGCCGAGTAATTATATAAAAGTTCTTGAACTCTTTCAGGTGCGTCAATAAGTTCAAGGTCAAGCAAGTCAGATATAACAAAAATAATCTCATTGTTTTCAAGTCGCTGAAAAAGCCTGTTGGTAGCTTCTTTGAACTCTTCGTCAAAGTAACCACCAACTATTGAAGTGTCTATATAAATTCGCGGTTTCATCCTACAAATATAATAATTTTTTCAATTTGTTTGTTCGTTTAATAGTTGTACTTTTTGACTTACTGCTAACGTAATAGTGTCTCAAGCGAAATTCAAAAATAGGTAAAAAAGTTAGAATATTTGGAAAAAACTAAAATTATAATTTGATTATTTGATTAAGTTCATTTTTTTTAGCTTTGGCAAAGTTATATTAAAGTTTCAAATTATCTAAAGGGCTTTTTATATTTTAACCCGTTGAAAAAGAATTTGCAAACATGTTTGATTCTTAATGTTCTGAAACTCTTCATTCTGTTTTTTGTATATTTCTATACCTAATTTTCTACGGGTTTAATAAATTTTTTCTGCTTACAAGTATACTTTTCTTTATATTTAATCTGTATGAGATTAGTTCGTATAGATGAATGAAACCATATAAACCATTTTCCTTACTTTTGCTTCAATTTCAATTATAATGCAACAAATTAACAGTAGAGAAAAAATATCTTTTTTTTTGAAGAATATGCTGAAAGGATTGCTATGGTTTGCTCTCCTTATTATTACCTACTTAATAATTAAGAACCGGGTTACAATAGATTATTCTAAGTGGTTGGAGCCGATCTTCAGCAATACTTTCCTCATTTTTTCTGTCTATTCACTTTCCGAATTGATTTTTGGGATCATACCACCCGAATTATTTATGATGTGGGCATTACGGACAGGAAGCGTCCTGGATTATTCATTTTATGTTTTACTTTTTGCTATTATTTCCTACATTGCCGGTCTTATCGGATTTTTGTTCGGCGCTTACCTGAACACAACGGTTACATACAGATTTATCCGAAGGCGGTTTCTCGGGAAATATCACTCTTTATTACAAAAATATGGCGTATTCCTGATACTTGTGGCTGCTCTTACTCCCCTGCCCTATTCTGCCATCAGCATGCTGGTTGGCTCATTCCATTATCCTTTGAAGAAGTATTTGTTTTGGGGTTTATCACGTTTTATCAGGTTTGGGGTTTATGCGTTTATTATCTGGAAAGCGAATATGTTTTAATGAGGATGAGGTTGAGGCTAAGGTTAGGGTTGTGAAGCCGGTATGGTTCTATGGGAAAGGTAAAGTATAAACATGACACCTTTTCATCCCTTTTTTAACTAATCTCTGAGTTAATTTTGTTTTCATAGTCTTCCCTCGATATTTTATATCCGTTTTTACAGATGGGGCAATAAGTTAAATATTCCGTTTTGTAAGGAAATACCGGAATGAAGAATAAAGTGAACCATGAAGTGGTCTTGCTTAAAATCCACCTGCCATCATTATTACAATGATAACAATGAGAGATAGAACGCAATTGGTTTTCCTTGTTTGTCCTGTGCCCGAAACCGAATATGACTAATATAAAACTATAATGTAGGTTCACTTAGCGATTTTAAATATCTAAAATCCTTTCCAGGATACTTAGCCTGGTTGCCGAGCTGTTCTTCAATTCTAAGTAACTGATTATACTTGGCTATCCTGTCGGAGCGGCTGGCTGATCCGGTTTTGATCAAACCCGTATTTAAAGCAACAGAAAGATCGGCTATTGTTGTATCCTCGGTTTCGCCTGAGCGATGGCTGATAACGGCAGTGTATCCGTTTCTGTAAGCCATGTTTACGGCATTTATGGTTTCTGTTAATGTTCCAATCTGGTTTAATTTAATAAGGATTGAATTTGCCACGCCCATATCAATACCTTTTTGCAGTCTCTCGGTATTAGTAACAAAATTATCATCTCCCACAAGCTGAATTTTATCGCCAAGCACATCTGTCATCAGTTTCCATCCGTCCCAGTCGTCTTCTGCCATACCGTCTTCTATTGAGATGATTGGATATTTTTTCACCCAGCCTTTCCAGAAATCTACCATTTTCTCAGGAGTAAGTTTTTCACCTGTTGACCACTTCAAATGATATACATTTTCTTTTTCAATATAATATTCAGATGATGCCGGGTCAAGAGCTATAAAAACATCTTTACCTGCTTTATAGCCTGCTTTTTCAATCGCTTTTAAAACAACCCTGATGGCATCTTCGTTTGACTTCAGGTTTGGGGCAAACCCGCCTTCATCGCCAACATTAGTTGAATGACCTTCCTTTTTTAATACTGCTTTCAGGTTATGAAAGACTTCCACTCCCATTCGTAAAGCTTCGCTGAATGTATTTGCCCCGATGGGCATGATCATAAATTCCTGGAAGTCGATGCTGTTATCGGCATGTGAGCCGCCGTTTAATATATTCATCATGGGAATCGGGAGTGTGTTGGCATTAACACCTCCGATATACCTGAACAGTGCCTGGTCGGTTTCTAAAGCTGCTGCTTTTGCTACTGCCAGCGACACACCGAGAATCGCATTAGCTCCCAGGTTAGCTTTGTTTGGCGTTCCGTCAATCTCGATCATCCTGGCGTCTATCTCATTCTGATCGGTTGCGTAATATCCGCGTAATTCTTCGTTAAGAATATTATTTACGTTATGAACGGCTTTCAGAACTCCTTTTCCTAAAAAAACTTTTTTATCACCGTCTCTAAGCTCAACAGCTTCGTGAACTCCTGTTGAAGCTCCGGAAGGTACAGATGCTCTACCTATGATGCCCGTATCAGTCATCACATCCACTTCAACGGTCGGATTACCTCTTGAATCAAGTATTTGACGTGCCTGTATGTTTAATATTGTACTCATAATGATATTTTTTTTGATGATTAAATTTGGCTCTAAAATACAAAAAAAGGATAAAACATAATGTCTTATCCTTTTTTAGTTCGTAAAACTTTTTTAAATTATTTAGATTCTTCTTTATTATCTTCTTTCTTTTCCTCTGCTTTTGGCTCTTCTTTCTTATCATCTTCAGCAGATTTATCAGTTTCTGATTTTACTTCTTCCTTTTTTTCTTCATCAACAGGAGCTTCAACTTTTGCCTCCTCCTCAGCTTTCACTTCATCCTTCACTTCTTCTTTAACTTCTTCCTTTATCTCCTCAGCTTTAACCTCAGCCTTCACTTCCTCAGTTTCAACCTCAGCCTTCACTTCTTCCTTCAACTCAGCCTTAGCCTTAGTCTCAGCCTCTTCAGATATTTCTTCAACAGCAGGTTCGGCAACTGCATCTTCAGCAGTTTTTTTCTTGCCTCCTTTCCTTCTTCTTCTTGCCGGCTTGGCTTTTTTAGCATCTTTTTCAGCTAACAAATTTTCATTGAAGTCAACAAGTTCCATCATGCACATTTCGGCATTATCCCCCAGACGATTACCAATCTTAATGATTCTTGTGTATCCACCCGGTCTGTCGGCAACCTTAACCGAAATTTCCCTGAATAATTCAGTAATTGCTTCTTTACTCTGCAAATAGCTAAATACAACCCTCCTGGAATGAGTGGTATCTTCCTTCGACCTGGTGATCAGAGGTTCAATATAGGTTCTTAAGGCTTTCGCTTTTGCAACTGTTGTATGTATTCTTTTATGCATAATCAAGGAAGTAGCCATATTAGCCAACATCGCTTTTCTGTGGGCACTTTTCCTTGATAAATGATTAAATTTCTTCCTGTGTCTCATCTCAATTATTCCTTATCTAATTTATACTTAGAGATATTCATTCCAAATTCAAGACCTTTTGTCTTTACTAAATCTTCCAGTTCCGTTAATGATTTTTTACCAAAGTTTCTGAATTTAAGTAAATCATTCTTGTTAAATTGTACCAAATCGCCTAAAGTATCAACATCCGCAGCTTTCAGGCAGTTTAAAGCTCTGACCGAAAGGTCTAAGTCAACGAGCTTGGTTTTCAATAATTGTCTTGTATGCAACGAACTTTCATCAAATTCTTCAGTAACAGTTTTTTCTTCAGTATCCAGTGTGATTCTTTCATCAGAGAATAGCATAAAGTGATGTATCAATATCTTAGCGGCGTCCTTTAGAGCTTCCTTTGGATGGATTGAGCCATCGGTTAATAATTCCAAAACCAGTTTCTCATAATCAGTCTTCTGCTCAACTCTGTAATTTTCAACATGAAATTTTACATTCTTAACGGGCGTATGGATTGAATCCATAAAAATGGTTCCCATTAAAGAATTTAACGTTTTATTTTCTTCTGCAGGAACATATCCTCTTCCCTTTTCAATTGTTATCTCTATTGAAAGTTTTACATCCGGCTCGATGTGACAGATTTCCACATCAGGATTCAAGACCTGGAAGACAGATAAAAATTTATTAATATCACCTGCTTTAAATACATCTTTGTTGTCGATTACAATATGAACTTTCTCAATGTTTTCACTCTCGATTTGTCTTTTGAATCTAATTTTTTTTAGATTCAGAACAATTTCCGTTACATCTTCAACAACGCCTTTTATTATTGAGAATTCCTGTTCGATACCTTCAATTTTAATAGATGTTATTGCATATCCTTCTAAAGAGGATAAAAGGATTCTTCTTAAAGCATTACCTATGGTAATACCAAAGCCAGGTTCGAGTGGACGAAATTCAAAAATGCCTCTGAACTCGTCTGCCTCAATCATTATGACTTTATCTGGTTTTTGAAATGCTAAAATTGCCATTTTCAGCTATGTTATATTGATGATAATTTTGGTTCTATTTATTAATTACTTAGAATACAATTCAACAATTAGTTGTTCCCTTATGTTTTCAGGTATTTCTTCTCTTTCAGGATAATTAAGAAATTTACCTGTCATTAAGTTGTCATCCCATTCCAACCATGAATAACTATTTGATCTGGATGCAAGCGAATCTGTAATAGCTTCAAGAGATTTTGATTTTTCCCGTACTCCGATAATATCTCCGGGTTTGATGGAAAAAGATGGAATACTAACTATTTCACCGTTTACAATAATATGTCTGTGCGAAATCAATTGTCGGGCACCAGCTCTTGTTGGAGCTATTCCCATTCGGAAAACCACATTATCGAGTCGTGCCTCTATCAACTGCAACAGAATTTCACCTGTAATTCCTTTTTTACGGGAAGCTTTTTGGAAAACGTTCTTAAACTGCCGTTCAAGAATACCATACGTATATTTTGCTTTTTGTTTTTCCTGCAACTGGATTCCATATTCCGATTGTTTCCTTCTTCGTTTGAAACTGCCTTGCTGTTTAGATGGTTGATTTTTTCTTTCAAAATATTTATCAGGTCCATAAATTGGGTCCCTGAACTTTCTGGCTATTTTCGTTTTCGGACCAATATATCTTGCCATTTTTAATTTGTTTACTGTTTACAGTTTAATGTTTATAGTTATAAATCTAAAATTATTATACTCTTCTTCTTTTCGGGGGTCTGCAACCGTTATGTGGCAGCGGAGTAACATCATGTATTTCGGTTACATTAATCCCGGATGAATGAATTGTCCTGATAGCAGATTCCCTGCCCGAGCCAGGTCCTTTAACAAAAACTTTAACTTTTCGCAGTCCGAGATCATAGGCAATTTTTGAACAATCCGTTGCTGCCATTTGAGCAGCATAGGGTGTGTTTTTCTTGGATCCTCTGAATCCCATCTTTCCTGCCGATCCCCACGAAATAACCTGGCCGGAATTGTTTGTTAAAGTAATAATAATGTTGTTAAAGGATGCTCTTATATATGCCCTTCCTGTTGCTTCTACATTAACAACTCTTTTTTTTGAACCCCTAATTTTTTTAGCCATATATTATATTTATTTTATCAGTCGTTGCATTATAATTTTTATCATTTAAACTTTAGTCGCTTTCTTTTTATTAGCGATAGTTTTTTTTCTGCCTTTACGTGTTCTTGCATTATTCTTAGTACTCTGACCTCGTAAAGGTAAACCGATACGATGCCTGATTCCCCTGTATGTACCAATATCCATCAATCGCTTGATGTTTATCTGGACCTCGGAACGTAATTCACCTTCCACTTTATAACTATTGCTGATTACGTTTCTAACATTGGTCTGTTCCTCATCAGTCCAGTCTTGCACTTTTTTGTCACAATCAACTCCGGCTTCGGTAAGAATTTTTTGTGCTCTCA
>JACKQG010006447.1_pt1 | contig 12362 bp, 11 predicted proteins | sample 8237621 | NCBI WGS metagenome assembly JACKQG01 (sample SAMN15677084, study PRJNA649215) | marine metagenome | biome: marine; feature: Black Sea; material: saline water; isolation source: suspended particulate matter (SPM) from the Black Sea western gyre | collected 2013-06-09/2013-06-10 | depth...
ATAACGGCTTCAGCTTCTTTCTGCCGACCATAGGTCCGGAGAACACCCTCACCACCAAGCCCTGCCTTTGAGACCTCTCTACCGGTACTTCCAAAAAGAATCGTCTTCATATCATCCTCCAGGTAACTGAAAGTTTTACGTTCCAAGTTTGTTACTGTTTAGCGAAAAAATGCATCACCTGTCCACCCAGGAGCGGCAGGAAACTCATCACCAGAACAAGTGCCATACCGTCAGAGCCAGGATACGCCAACCTGAGGACATCTGAGAGAAATGGGACGTACAGTGTCAGCATGATAAGCACCGAGCAGAGGGCAAGAGCACCCCAGATGAAAGGATTTCTCACAATGGCGTTATTGAGAATTCCTGAATCCCGATCCCGCATGTTAAACACATGCCAGATCTGGGCAAACGCCAGCGTCAGAAATGAGATGGTGACAGACTCTTTTTCCGGCAATTCCATTATATTGAGGGAAATAAAAAGCGCACCAAGGACGGCACAGGTAATCATCGCACCATATCCTGTAACAGCGAACCAGTGTTTTGGGGACATAATCGGTTCATGCTTATCACGGGGCGGATATTTCATGATGCCTGAATTCCCCTCCCCCGCTGCCAGGGCAAGGGCCGGAAAAACATCGGTGACAATGTTGAGAAACAGAATCTGCAGGGGAAGAAGCGGCAGAGGCATACCGAGGAAGGAAGCAAGGGTCACGGCCATGACTTCACTGAGATTACAGGAAAGAAGATACATGACAAATGCCCGTATATTCTTGAAAATAATTCTTCCCTGCTCAACGGCATGCACTATCGACGAAAAAGCATCGTCTTTAAGGATCATGTCGGCTGCCTCCCGGGCAACTTGGGTACCCCGAAGTCCCATGGCGATACCTATATCCGCTTTTTTAAGAGCAGGAGCATCATTCACCCCATCTCCGGTCATCGCTACAATGGCATGTCTTTCCTTATGAAAGGCTATCAGGTCGAGCTTCTGGCTTGGACTGACCCGGGCAAAAAGATGGGCTGAAGCAATCGTATCTTTCTCAGCTTCAGAAAGATCACCGAGTTTCCCCAGATCAAGCCCATGCACAACCTGGGCATTTTCATCAGTTACAAGGCCGACAGCTTTCCCTATTGCCTGGGCTGTCACTGCCTGATCTCCTGTGGCCATGATAACCCTTATCCCGGCATCACGGCACTGTGCCAATGCCTCTTTGACATCTTCACGGGGGGGATCCATTAACCCGACCAGGCCCACAAGCCGAAGACTGGCATAAGGCTGTTCATCAAGATTATCTGTCTGTTTTTCAGCCAGAGCCAGAACACGGAGGCCTTCAGTAGCCATCTGTTCATTGTGACGAAGCCACTCATTCCTGCCTTCAACGGTCAATTCTGCATCGCCATCTCCGGTGAGCAGCATATCGCATGCTTCAATAACACTTTCCGGAGCCCCTTTGACGGCAACCCTGTACCCGCTTTCAATACGGTGATACGTTGCCATCATTTTAATATCCGAGTCAAAAGCCGTTTCCTTTTCCTCGGGATACTGTGCAGCAAGGCTTTCCCTGCTCATTCCTGCTCTTGAAGCAATAGCCAGAAGAGCAACTTCCAGCGGGTCTCCGACGGATTTCTCTGCCGCTCCTTCCTGCGGATGATATTCTGCATTGTTGCAAAGCACACCTACTTCAAGAGCGTGCTGAAGTTCCTTGTTTTCCCCAGGCAGGAGGGGTGTGTTCCCATCCAGGACAAAAATCTCATCTTCTCCTGAGGCATTTCCTTTTATATCGACCAGGCCGGCAGCAAGAGCAAATCTTACAGCTGTCAGCCGATTTTCGGTGAGCGTACCCGTCTTGTCGGTACAGATAATACTTGTCGCACCAAGGGTCTCAACCGCTGACAGTTCTTTGATGAGTGCATTCCGTTTTGCCATGCGCCACACGCCCCTTGCCAGGGCAATTGTTGCAACAATAGGCAGGCCTTCCGGAATGGATGCGACGGCAAGGGCGATTCCTGTTTCAATCATGAGAAACATTTCCCGTCCTGCCATTATTCCGGTGACAACTACAAAAACTGCAATAAAAAGACACACCCAGACAAGCCAGTTTCCCAGTTGATTGAGTCTTTTTTCAAGAGGTGTCTCCTCCTCTTCTGTCTCTGCGACCAGGGAAGATATTTTGCCAAGCTCGGTCTGCATTGCGGTGGCAATAACAACGGCCTCACCAGAACCCCTGGTGAGGGCCGTGCCTTTAAAAAGCATATTATTTCTTTCGGCAAGAGATGTTTTTTCAGGAAGAGATTCGACGGACTTGCCGACAGGAAGGGATTCCCCGGTGAGGACAGACTCATCGGACTGCAGTTTTGAAGCGTTGAGAATTCGAAGATCAGCAGTAATGATATCGCCGCCTTCCAGGATAACAATGTCCCCCGGGACAAGATCATTGGCAACAATCTCACTTACCCTGCCATTTCTTCGGACACGGGAACTGACGCTGCCAAGTTTCCGCAGGGCCTCAATGGAACGGGCTCCTTTGAGTTCCGTCACAAATCCTATGGCTGCGTTAATAATAATAACAATGCCAATGGCGATACCTTCAATATGTTCACCAAAAGCGAAAGACAGGAGTGCCGCAGCAATAAGGAAAAAGACAATAAGGTTTTTGAACTGATTAATGAGAATGGTCAAAGAACTTTTAGGCTTCACCTCCTGCAGTATATTATGGCCGAAAACATGCTGACGGTTGCGGATATCGGCTGTGCTGAGCCCTTTTGCAGGATCAACCTGAAGCTTGCTGACACTCTCCTCTCCGGAATCCATCCAGGGGGTATCAGGGATCTGGATTGTTACTTTTACTCCGGAAGACCTGAAGGGACGAAATTTTGCCATGAGTGCCATGCTCCTTATTTAATAGGTGAAAAGGTTTTTTCTACCCAGAAAAGTACCATAAACTGAGACCTTTTTGCTCACTTAAAAATTCACTCTGCGACACTTGTCTGCTGGCATGATTAAAAATCTCTCGAAGTCATGCTATACAAGAATTCATTTGACTTCTCTCCAGATAGAATTAATGTTTCTTTGTAACAGTTCAGCAGCACTCCATCTACGCACGATCTGGCCTTCTCACATATAGTTATATAGTTCGGCGGCCTGCTTGTGTGTATATGGAGCACTGCTGAACTGTTATGGTTCGGTGGTTTTCGAAACTATATGCTTTTTCGCTGAATAATTTGTTTTCTTTAACTTAAAGGTTTTGTGTGAATCCATCAAATTCGGCCAGCGATAATGCTTACAGCGGCTATATAACATCCGTCCGGGGAACCGTTGTTGATGTTGCGTTTAACGACAATCTGGCTCCTGTGTACAGCCTGCTGTATGCCGGTGAGAATCAGGATGCCGTGCTGGAAGTCATTGACCATATCAATGAGCAAACAGCACGATGCATTGCCCTTACCCCCACTGCCGGTATAGGCCGGGGCGACCTGGCACAAGGATCTGGAGCCCCCATAGAAGTTCCGGTTGGCAAGGAAAATCTCGGGCGCATGTTTAATGTCTTCGGTGAGACCATCGACAAGAAAACCGATCCGGTCGGCCTTGAGAAAAGATCCATCCACCAGCGCCCCATCCCTTTATCCGACCGTGTCACCCACGAAGAAATCTTTTTAACCGGCATCAAGGCCATTGATCTTCTTGCCCCCCTCGAGCGCGGCGGCAAAGCCGGTCTTTTCGGCGGAGCCGGCGTCGGCAAGACCGTTGTCATTACAGAGCTTATCAACAATATGGTGGGTAAGCATCACGGGGTAAGCATCTTCTGTGGCATTGGGGAAAGATGCCGCGAGGGAGAAGAGCTTTACCGTGAAATGGATGAGGCCGGCGTTTTGAAAAATACGGTCATGGTTTTCGGCCAGATGAATGAATCTCCCGGTGTCCGTTTCCGCGTCGGCAGAAGCGCTTTAACCATGGCCGAACATTTCCGCGATGACCAGGGCAAGGATGTTCTGCTCCTTATCGACAATATATTTCGGTTCCTCCAGGCCGGAATGGAGCTTTCGGGGCTCATGGGCAGACTGCCTTCACGCCTCGGCTACCAGCCGACCATGGCAACTGAACTGGCAGATCTCGAGGAACGAATCGCAAGCTCAAAAAAGGCTGCAATTACCTCTATTCAGGCCGTCTATGTCCCGGCAGACGATCTCACCGATCCGGCAGCCGTCCATACATTCAGCCACCTGTCCGCCAGTATCGTCCTTTCCAGGAAACTTGCATCCGAGGGCATCTATCCGGCCATTGATCCTTTACAGTCCCGCTCCATGATGCTCAGCGCCCGCATCGTCGGCCAGAAACATTATAATGCCGCCCGGGAAGTAAAAAGAACCCTTGCCACCTATGATGAACTGAAAGACATCATTGCCATGCTCGGCATAGAGGAATTGTCCCGTGAAGACCGGAAGACGGTTTATCGCGCCAGGAGACTGGAACGCTTTCTTACCCAGCCGTTTTTCACAACTCAGCATTTTACCGGACTCGAAGGCCGCATGGTCGACCTTAAAGATACCATCGACGGCTGCGAACGAATTCTCAATGACGAATTCTCCAATCTCCCGGAAAGCACGCTCTACATGATCGGCAGTATCGACGATATGAAAATTTCCCTGTTAGATCAAGGCAGGAATGGGGACGAGTCAAAATGAGCTCCGAAATGACCCTGAAAATTCTCCTTCCTACTTCCAAATTCCTGGACGAAAAGGTCGAGAAGGTTAAAGGCGAAGGCCTGGAGGGTGAATTCTGCCTCAAACCGAGACATATTGACTATGCAACGGCTCTCCTTCCCGGAATTTTCTCCTATGTATCACACACAGGAAAGGAACAGTACATCGCTCTTGACCAGGGCATCCTTGTCAAGCAGGGACACAAAGTCGTCATGATAACCAGAAGGGCAATTGCAGGAGAACTCGGCCAACTGAACACCGAGGTTGAAAAAATGCTCATGGAGAGGGATGAACGTGAAAAACAGAATCGTTCGGCCGTTGCCATGCTGGAGATAGGCTTTATCAAGCGCTTTCTGGAATTCAGCCACAGGTAATATTCATATGAGCCACCCCGGGGACAAATTTCCCAAACAGGTACATGACAGGGAAAAAAGAAAACTTGATGCCCGTCAGGAAGGCAAAAAAATATGGTTCGGCCTGGGCATGTTCGGTGTGGTTGGCTGGTCCATAGCCCTGCCGACAGTGGTTGCAGGCTTCCTCGGAACATGGATCGACTCACAGTGGCCAAGCCGATATTCATGGACTCTGATGCTGATTCTCGGCGGCCTTGGTTTTGGCTGCTTTACAGCCTGGAACTGGATCCAGAAAGAAAGCATTGATCTTACCACTAGAAAAAACAACAGGACTGAAAACAATGATTGATCTGATCTATCTCTACGGATTTCTCCTGGGAGTCATCACCGGGCTCTATTATTTTTTCGGCCTCTGGCTTACGGTAAAGAAGGTGCCGTCAAGTGCCAACCCCAAACGCCTTCTGGCACTGAGCTTTATTGCCCGTCTTCTGCCGACACTCATCATTATGCTGATTGCCGCACGCCAGAATCCAGGCCTGTTTCTTACACTTCTCCCCGGTTTTTTCCTGGTGCGTTTTGTTATGACTAGGAAAATAGGCCGATGCAAGGAGCCATTGCATGCAGCTCAGTCCTGACAGCACCATACTCTTTCACTATGGTTTTGTTACCATAAATGCCACCATACTTTTTACATGGCTTGTTATGGGACTACTTGTCCTGAGCTCATGGCTCGTCACCAGAAATCTGTCCACAGGCCCTGTGGTTTCGCGGCGCCAGAACTTCCTTGAAAGCATTATCAGTATGATCCTCGGCCAGGTTGGTGATGTCACCAGGCAGCCACCTGAACGTTTTCTGCCTTTTCTCGGCACTCTTTTTATTTTTGTTGCTGTTTCCAACCTGCTCTCTGTTATTCCCGGTTTTAAGCCGCCAACAGGATCGCTGTCGACAACCACAGCCCTTGCCCTCTGTGTGCTTGTTGCTGTTCCTGCTTATGGAATTATTGATTCAGGGCTGGGTGAGTATCTCAAAAATTATATCCGGCCAACACCTCTCATGCTGCCGTTCAATATAACCGGCGAGATAAGCAGGACTCTGGCCCTGGCTGTGAGACTGTTCGGCAATGTCATGAGCGGCAGCATGATCGGAGGAATCCTGCTTGCCATAGCCCCGCTCATTTTCCCGGTTATCATGCAGCTGCTGGGCCTGCTTACAGGTCTTGTGCAGGCCTATATTTTCGCAATTCTCGCCGGAGTCTATATTGCTGCAGGACTCAAAGTGCATGAAGAAACGGTACAGGTAAAAATACACCACGAAGAACACTGAGAACATGAAGATAAAACATAAAAAAATTCGTGTCCTTCGTGCTCTTCGTGGTTGCAAAAAATATTTCCGTTATAAAAAAGCAAAAAGGAGACCCACATGGACAGTTTAACCCTTGTCGCAGTCGCTTCAATTATTTCCGCCGGGATATGCATCGGCATCGGCGCCATCGGTCCGGCACTTGGTGAAGGACGTGCCCTGGCCCAGGCCCTCGCATCAATTGCCCAGCAGCCTGACGAAACAAACACCATTACCAGGACCCTTTTTGTCGGGCTGGCCATGGTAGAGTCCACGGCAATTTACTGTTTTGTCGTCTCGATGATTCTTATTTTTGCCAATCCTTTCTGGAACTATTTTCTTTCAAGGGTCGGAGGTTAAGGAATGCTGATTGACTGGCCCACAGTCATTTTTCAGATAATCAATTTTCTGATCCTGATCGCCCTGCTCAAACGGTTTCTCTATGGACCTATCATAAAGGCCATGGATGAGCGGGAAGAGAAAATTGCCCAGAGTCTTGCCGAGGCCTCCAGAGCAGAAAAAGAGGCGGCACAGCATGCGGCCAGCCTTAGCGCCGAACACGAGGAATTCGCCGAAAAACGAGTTCTCATGCAGCAGGAAGCCCGCCTTGAAATCGACACATGGAAAGAAGAAAGCATCTACCGGCTGAAAAAGGACATTGCCGCCCTGCAGCAAAGCTGGCAGAAAAACCTGGAGGATGAGCAGGAAGCCTTCATGAAAAAACTAAAGATCAGCATCAGCCGGCAGGTCTTTCAGGTTGCCAGAAAAGCCTTTGCCGATCTGGCCGACGACAAACTCGAATCCCGCCTTCTGGACACCTTCCTGCAGAAAATAGACAAAGAACTGGTCTCTATAGAAATAGCGAAAATTGACCAGAAAATACTGCATATCATTTCAGGATTCCCTCTCCATCAGGAAGAAAAAGACCGCCTCCGGAATGGCCTGACACCCTTTTTTCCAAAACAGAAAGAATTTCGTTTCCGGGAAGAGCCAGACATGGGCTTTGGCCTGCGCCTTCTCGCCGGAAATCACAAATGGGAGTGGAACATCAATCGCTATATGCTTGATATTGAAGATGAGATCCTAAAAACCATGGGCATGGCAAAATGACAGAAAAAAACTCTCTCAGCAAAGCTCTCGATGAAACAGCCTGGGAACTTGCAGCAGGAATGAAAAACTATGAGGCGTCCATCAGCCGGGAAGAAGTAGGGCATGTTTATTCCCTGAGCCAGGGAATTGTCTGGGCCAAAGGCCTTGAGCACATAAAGTCAGAAGAGCTGGTTCTTTTCAGCAACGGCGTCATGGGTGTTGTCTTCGATATCCTGCCGGACAGAACAGGCATTGTTCTCCTGGATGAAGATAATGGCTTAAGGGCCGGTGATGAAGTAAGCCGCACCAAACGCATACTCGAAGTTCCGGTTGACATGTCACTCATCGGACGGATAGTTGACCCCCTCGGACGTCCTCTGGACGGAAAAGGACCGATCCAGGCCGCCGAACATCTGGCAGTGCAGCGGGAAGCACCTTCAATCATGGCCCGTGGCCCTGTAACCAGGCCCCTGCAGACAGGGATAAAAGTCATTGATGCCCTTATTCCCATCGGCCGCGGTCAGCGTGAACTTATTCTTGGCGATCGGCAGACCGGCAAAACAGCTGTTGCCTTTGATACGATCATCAACCAGGCAGACAAAGATGTACTATGTATTTATTGTGCCATAGGCCAGAGAAGTTCTTCGGTGGCGAAACTGGTGGCTGAGCTCAAACGCCGCAATGCAATGGAATACAGTATCGTTGTCGTTGCCGAAGGAAGCGATCCCCCCGGCCTGCAGTTTATTGCCCCATACGCGGCGACGAGCATGGCCGAGTTTTTCATGAACAAAGGTCAGGATGTCCTTATCGTTTATGATGACCTAACAAGACATGCCATCGCCTATCGCCAGATATCTCTGCTGTTACGGCGTCCTCCGGGGCGGGAAGCATACCCCGGTGACATTTTCTATGTCCACAGCCGCCTGCTTGAACGCTCAACACGATTACGTGATGAGGCCGGAGGCGGATCCATCACCTCCCTGCCCGTCATTGAAACCGAGGCCCAGAATATTTCGGCATATATCCCGACCAATCTCATATCCATCACCGACGGCCAGATTTATCTCTCTCCTGAATTGTTTCAAAAAGGAGTCTTCCCGGCTATTGAGGTGGGCAAATCAGTCTCACGGGTAGGCGGCAAAGCCCAACTGGGAGCCTACCGCAAAGTGGCCGGTGATCTCCGACTGTCCTATTCACAATTTCAGGAACTCGAGTCCTTTTCCCGATTCGGCACCCGCCTCGATGACGCAACCCGCAAAACCCTTGAACACGGAAAACGCGTCCGGGAAGTCCTGAAACAAAATCAATATTCCCCAATGGCCGCCCACGAACAAATAGCCATACTAATGGCCACAAACAAAGGCCTGCTAGACCAAATCCCACTGGAAAATATCGCAGAAACAGAGAAAAAAATCATAACCGGATTGCAAAACAACCCAGAAATAACAGAAAAAATATACCAGGCCGGAAAAGACGATTCCGTATGGCAGGATTTAGAAAAACTCCTGCAAGACATTGTAAATGAAGGTTGATTGCGGATTGCGGATTTCGGAAAAACCATCAAATATCCAATCCACATTCCAAAATCCAAAACATCCGCTAACTTAAAACTTTCAACTTAAAACTTAAAACTTTCTTTCAACCCATGGAAACCCTGGAAGTTCTCGGCAGAAAAATCAAAACATCCAACGACCTGCTGTCGGTTGTCAAAACCATGAAGAGTCTGGCAGCTGTCAATATCCGCCAGTATGAAGCGGCAGCCGAGGCCATGGATGAATATAAGGAGATCGTCGACACGGCCTGGCAGGCGCTGTTCAAGAATAGGCCCCAGCTTCCGAGAAAACAATTATCCAGCCAGGCCGTTGTGCTTGTTCTTGGATCAGATCAGGGGATGTGCGGCCAGTTCAATGAGACCATTATCCAGTCTGCCATACAAAAAGCACGATCACTCAAAACGGAAGGCCTGGATACTATTTTCTGGACGGCAGGAGAACGGGTCCGGGCCGGGATTGAGGAAGAGACAGAAGTTGAAGAGCATTTCTTTCTGCCCTCGTCGCCTGCAGCCATTGGCGATCTTATGAACAAAATTGTCAGCCATTATTCCCAAAGACATGAAAACAGAAAAATGGAGACTTTTATCATTTGCTATAACCGTCTCGAACGTGGAGGCGTCTACGCCCCTGTGTTCCAGAAAATTCTACCCCTGGAGCCATATTCCGGTGACGATAAGAACAGCAAACCCTGGCCAACCCGCTGCCTGCCGCTCATCCGCATGGATACGGGATTGTTCTTCGAGCACCTTTTTCATCAGCATATTTTTAGTGCCATCTATAAAGCATTTTCCCAATCCCTGGCCAGTGAAAATGCCGCCCGGCTCGCATCCATGCAGGCCGCTGAAAAAAACATCGTCGAAATGGAAGAAACCCTCCAGAGCAAGTTCAGGGAAACCCGGCAAAATGCCATCACAGCCGAACTGCTTGACATCATCTCAGGCTTCGAAGCCCTGGCGCCTATTGAGTAAAAACGGAAAAACGGGGACACAATACCTATTTCCAGCCGGAAATAGGTATTGTGTCCCCGTTTTTCCAATCACAATTTAACAAGGATCTCAATTGCCAGATTCATCCACAGAAAAGAGGCATGAAAATATAAAAAACCGCCTTGGTACCTTCGGTGGTGTTTTCACGCCGGCCATCCTCACCATCCTTGGCGTTATTTTGTTCATGCGCGCCAATTTTGTTATCGGCCAGGCCGGTATTCTCGGTGCCCTCTTTATTCTCCTCGTAGCAAAATCGATTACCCTGACCACCTCTCTTTCCATTGCCGCCATCAGCACAAATACTCAAGTGAGGGGAGGAGGCGCATATTTTCTTATTTCCCGAGTAATCGGCGCTGAATTTGGCGGCGCCGTTGGCTTTGCCCTCTTTTTTGCCCTGGCCCTTTCGGTGCCGTTTTATATCCTCGGTTTTACCGAAGCCCTCACATCATCCTTCCCCGCACTCTCTCCATATTTCCTCGTTATCACCCTTGCCACAGCTGTCCTTCTCTTTTTGATAGCCTATTATGGCGCAGGTATGGCCTTAAAGATCCAATTCGTCATTATGACGTTCCTGTTTCTCGCTATCGCCGCATTCCTTGGCGGTGCACTCCTGCAATTCTCGCCTGATCGCTTCATGAGCAATCTGACTCCGGGCTACACTCTCAACCTGTCAGCAGGAGTGCCTTACAGTTTCTGGATTATCTTTGCCATTTACTTTCCTGCTGTCACAGGTATTGATGCCGGTATCAACATGAGCGGCGACCTGAAGGACCCTGGACGCAGCATTCCCAGGGGAACACTTGCTGCCGTCGGCATTGGCTTTCTCGTCTATTTCGCCCAGATACTTATCAGTAGCGGTGCCTGGAGTCGAGCCGATCTCATCGAAAAACCTTTCGACCTCCTGAAAGACAATGCCTTGTTCAACTCATCATGGATTGTAATTGGAGGTGTCATCGCCGCTACTCTTTCTTCTGCTCTTGGCAGCTACCTGGGGGCCCCCCGTGTCCTGCAGGCTGTTTCACGTGACCGCATACTAAAATTTCTATTCATCTTTGCCAAAGGAGCACACAAAGGCGACGAACCAAGACACGCTCTCCTGCTAACATTCTGCATAACCGTTGTCGTCCTGCTCTGGGCCGGCAACGAGACAGGCGGTGCTTCCCTGAACGGCATTGCCGCTATCATTACCATGTTCTTTTTGTACAGCTACGGCATGATCAACCTGTCTGCCTTTATAGAAGATTTTGGCGACAACCCTTCTTTCCGGCCTAAATTCCGTTTTTATCACTGGTCCACGGCACTTGCTGGCGCCCTGGCCTGTGTTGCTGTATCTGTCCTCATCAACTGGCAGGCCGCTCTGGCTGCAATCCTCATTATCCTCGCTTTTCTCTGGCATATCAAAACCAGACATCTCAAAGCGGCATTTGGTGATGCCAGAAGAGGATTTGTCTACAATGCCATCCGAAAAAATCTCCTGCGGCTTGACAGAATGCCGGAGCACACCAAAAACTGGCGGCCCACCGTAATCGCCTTTTCTGGAATTGCTACGACCCATGAGCCTCTTGTGAAATACGCTACATGGATCGCTGCAAAACGGGGACTCGTTTATCTCGCCCATATTCTTGAGGGAGAATTTTCAGAACTTGCTCCCCGGCGTCCTGGTGCTCTCCAGGAATTGAGGAAGTTCTGCAGAGAGAAACATATTGACGCCTTTCCAGCCGTCGTCATGGCCAGCTCTATTGAAAAAGGTATTTCGACAATGCTCCAGGCAGTTGAAACCGGGCCAATTCGACCAAATGTCGCTATTATGGGCTGGACAACACGTTATGATTATCTTCCCGCATACCTGCGTCAACTGCAGACTGCAGCTTTATTGGGAATTAACATCCTGCTTTTCTCTATCAAAGGCCTACCTCTTCCTCACACGGAGAAACAGATTGACATCTGGTGGCGCGGCAAGAAAAACGGTGAAATGATGGTATTGGCAGCCCACCTTCTCACAGAAAACTGGGAATGGGAAAACTCCCATATACGCCTGATCAGAGTTATTGAGAATGAAGAAGGCAGGGACCCTGCAGGGAAGGCCCTGAAAGAAATGCTTTCACTGGCAAGGGTAAAAGCAACACCACATGTTATTGTCAGCCAGGACCCTTTTGAAAAGATATTCCAAGAATACTCATCAACAGCAGACTGCATCTTCCTCGGCTTCGAACTGCCTGAAGAAGGAGACGAACGGAGCTGGTACGGCTTTTACCAAAAACTACTCCACGACATGCCAACCACAGTTCTGGTCAACTCCCAGACCTCAGAGCTTTTGGAGGCTTAAGGGAAAAACGGGGACA
>JACKQG010006448.1_pt1 | contig 12360 bp, 12 predicted proteins | sample 8237621 | NCBI WGS metagenome assembly JACKQG01 (sample SAMN15677084, study PRJNA649215) | marine metagenome | biome: marine; feature: Black Sea; material: saline water; isolation source: suspended particulate matter (SPM) from the Black Sea western gyre | collected 2013-06-09/2013-06-10 | depth...
AACATGCGAGCCCCCGGCATGACCATGATGCGGATGCCCGTGTTTTGTTGGATGACTCTTATCGTAAGTTTTCTCATCATCCTCGCCTTTCCTGCTATCACCATCGCCTTGGTTGAGTTGATGTTCGACCGCAACTACGGCACTAATTTCTACGATTTTCTGGAAGGCGGGAAACCACATCTTTGGCAACATCTTTTCTGGATCTTCGGGCATCCTGAAGTGTACATCTTGATATTGCCCGCTATGGGCATCGTTTCAGAAGTAGTCCCCACCTTTTCTCGCAAGCCACTTTTCGGCTACGGGTTGGTGGTGTTCTCAGGAGCAATCATCGGCTTCATGGGTTTCGCCGTATGGAGTCACCACATGTTCACTACCGGTATGGGAATCGTGGCCACCTCCGCTTTCTCCATGCTGACGATGTTGATAGCCATTCCCACGGGAGTTAAGATTTTCAACTGGATTGGCACCATGTGGGGAGGCAAGATACGCTTCGACACGCCTATGTTGTTCGCCCTCGGCTTCATCACGATGTTCATGGTCGGGGGTTTCACTGGCATCATGCACTCCTCCGTGCCTGTAGACATGCAGCAACAAGACACCTACTTCGTGGTTGCACACTTCCACTATGTTTTAATCGGCGGTGCTCTCTTCGGTCTATTTTGCGGTTTCTACTTCTGGTTGCCCAAGATAACGGGACGCATGTTAAACGAAAAAATGGGGAAGGTTGTCTTCACCCTAATGTTCATCGGTTTCAACACAACTTTCTTCCCCATGCATTACCTTGGGATGATAGGACAACCTCGTCGTACCCATTCATACAATGCGGGACATGGCTTCGAGATGTGGAACCAGATTGCGACTGTCGGGGCATTCATTCTTGGAATAGGAATTTTACTGGGAGTCATTCAATTCATGAGATCGTTTAGAGACAAGAGCCTCAAGCCGGCGGGCAAAAACCCTTGGGATGCCCGAAGCCTGGAGTGGACTCTTTCTTCCCCGGTGAAGGAATACAACTTCGCTCGTACTCCAATTATCAAAGCCCGTGACCAAGCTTGGGAAAACAACTATGGTCCGCGCGACCTGCACTCGGAGAAGGAACCCCTCGACCACCATGGGGTTCACATGCCGGACCACTCATGGTATCCCCTGTTCACCGCCATAGGTTTTCTAGTACTCGTCATCGGCATGCTCTTTCATTCAAGCCTAGGGACGGACGGCGAAATAATACGCAACTACACCGTTGCGATAATTGGTGGTATCATCGCCATAACGAGCATGATCATGTGGTCACTCGAGGGACCCGGTGGCTACCATCTTTTTCCCGAGGAAGATGAGGAATAAACACCAGTAATCAATCATCTCTCAACTAACCTATATTTAGATTTCCTTACCCGACCTAAGACCATGAGCGAAGCATCCGCAGCGCACGCCGGCGAACATCACGAACCCTACACCAGCACGGGCATACCGACCAAGAAAGTGCTCATGTGGGCCTTTCTCGGATCGGACTGCATGTTTTTCGGCACCCTTATTTCCACGCACTTGATCTATCGCAAGATCTCTGCCACCGTCGGAACCAACTACCTCGACATTCGCGATATCTTCGACATTGAGCTAACTTCCTTCAGTACGTTTATCCTGCTGGCTAGCTCTTTGTTCATGGCACTAGCCGTTTCCGCCATCCACAAAGGCAACCTCAAGAGCACCCGTTGGATGCTGTTGGGAACAATTATATTCGGCGGAATTTTCCTCGCATGCCAAGTATATGAATTTACTCACTTCGCCTATGCTCCCGGAAACGAATTGACCCTCTCCAGCTACCGAGGCGCCCCTCATGTCTTCGGATCCACCTTCTTTGTTTTGACCGGAACCCACGGCACCCACGTCGCCATAGGTGTTTTCTGGTTGCTGGGATGGCTTGCGTACTCTTTCACCGGAAAGATGAGTACCGCCGACGCAATGGACATCGAATGCTGCGGTCTCTACTGGCACTTCGTCGATATCGTATGGATCATCATTTTCCCAGTAGTCTATCTTATGGAATACGCCTTATAGCGGACTGCCCAAAAATTAATTTCCTTAAGCGGAGTAAAACATCATGAGCGGACACGGAGAAGACCCAGTCGAAGAGGAAAGCAAACGCTTCTTCACCTTTTTCAATCTTTCCATGGCTCTTGTAGCCATAACGGGCATCGAGATTGTCATAATCTACGTTCAAGCCTTCGAGAGCACCACGATAATCGGCGTCCTCTTCACCACCTCCATCGTTAAGTTCTTTGGCGTTGTCTATTGGTTCATGCACTTAAAATGGGACAAGGTGCTGAACACCGTGCTCTTTCTTATGGGTTTGGTAATCGCACTCGGCACCTATTTTGCGGTCGTTAACATGGCTGACGACACGCCAATTATCGATAGCTTCAAAGTCACAGCAGTAGAAAATATTTGGAAAGCCAAAACCCACTACGAGGCCGGAGCCTATTTGAAACACGAGGACGCTTACTACAAGGCAGGTGCCGCCCACACCTCGGAAGAGGTTTTTGACGCGGATAAGTGGGGAAGGGTCGAGGGCGTTCCTCATCACATAAGCTGGAAGATAGAAAAAGCAGACACGATCGAAATCAACTCCAAGACTCCCGATAATCCATTTTACCACCGACACCAACCGGAGGAATCCGACAATGTGGAAGGTTCGATCATCGGTATACTCGCTAAAGTTTCGACTAAGGCAGATTTCCGCATCAAGGCTCGATCCGAAGCGAATTGGAGTGAGCAAGTCAAAGAGGAAGAGTGAACGACAGGCTGAACCCTGCCAAAACCTCCACTCCGGCAAGTCAGCTCATAGACGCTCATTAGCCTTACGGGTTCTCCCAAGGGAGAGGTTCCCCACATGCTAAATTCCTCTCCTGTAACTCTTCTGCATTGGCACACCGAACCCGCCTTGGTGGGTGGTCTGCTGTTCACCGCATGGTGCTATGCTTTAATCGTAGGACCTTTCAGGGAACAAATTGCCCCCGGTATGCCTTTCCCCAAGAAGCAGGCATGGTGGTTTGCCTCCGGAATCATCAGTTTCTATTTGGCGGTGGGTTCTCCGCTGGATCCCTTGGGCGAAAACTATCTCTTTTTCGCCCACATGATCCAGCACAACATCCTGATGTACGTAAGTCCCCTCTTCTTGCTCTTTGGCATACCTGGGCAATTATGGGACGAGCTGTTTATAAGGCGACCCGATATCAAAGCCCTTTGCCGCCTATTGTTTAATCCCATCGTAGCGGGTTTAGGCTTTACGCTCGTCTTTTCCTTTTGGCATTTCGGGACTTTCTATGAAGCCGCCATCCGGAACAAAACACTCCATATGGCGGAACACTTGTCGATGTTCCTTACCTCATTCGCCATGTGGTGGCCTATCGCCAGTTCATCCAAGCAACTTCCACCGATCCGGTATGGTCCACAGATGCTTTTCATTCTGGCGCTGATGCTCGGACAAACCCCCATATTCGCGACACTCACCTTCTCCCAGGAAGTTCTTTACGATACCTATTTTTATGCCGAGCGCATCATCGACATAACTCCGCTCGAAGATCAGAGATCGGGTGGCGTTGTGATGAAGATTGCAAACTTGATCGTCTCCGTGAGCGTTTTGGGATCTATTTTTTACCGATGGTCAAAAGAGCGCTAAAGGCTTGATGCTAGATTGCTGCGAAGAAGCCAACCGACGCACTTGGAGACCAAACACTTCAACACTCCAAGAAAGAATTCTCAAATCGGTTTGCCAGTTTGAAACCGAAAGGCTATCGAAAAGCACAACAACCGAATGAAAGAAGCACAAGAAGCAGTCTTTGCCTTGGAAGATGGCAGCGTATTCCGAGGAAAAGCCTTTGGCGGCAAAACCACCGTAGTGGGCGAAGCCGTATTTAACACCAGTATGACGGGGTATCAAGAAATCCTCACAGACCCATCGTACTATGGACAAGTCGTCACGATGACGGCACCCCAGATCGGCAACTATGGCATCATCCCCGGAGACGAGGAATCAGACGGCCCAAAAGCAGCAGGCTTCGTCGTTCGTGAGTTGAGCACCATAGTGAGCAACTGGCGGGCAACCTCCAACCTGCATGATTTTCTCGCCGAGCACGGCATCCCGGGAATCGAAGGCGTGGACACTCGCGCCATTGCAAAACGCATACGAGTCAAGGGGGCACTAAAAAGTTGCCTAAGTACGGAAGGCCTTTCGGATGAGGAGGCACTCGCCAAGGCAAACGAATGGTCGGGCCTAGTGGGGATCGACTACGTCAAGGAAGTTACCTGTGCCGAAACCTACGAATGGGACCCTGAGTCCACTAAGAGCAATAGCTTTACCCTTGCGGGGACGAACCTAAGCAAGGACATCGCGAACAATACGAAATACCGTGTGGTCGCCTTCGACTTCGGGGCAAAATGGTCTATCTTTCGCAACCTTCGAAGACATGGCTTCGAAGTTCACGTATTGCCGGCAGATTCAACGGCAAAGGAAGCCCGGGCACTTAACCCGGATGCCATTTTCCTTTCCAATGGACCGGGCGACCCTTCCGCCGTCACCTATGCCCACGATTCCGTTCGTGATCTCTTGCCCGACTTCCCCGTATTCGGGATTTGTCTAGGTCACCAAATTATTTCTCACGCTCTAGGGGCTAATACCTACAAGTTGAAATTCGGGCACAGAGGAGGGAATCAACCCGTTCAAAATGTGGAGCAGGGTCGTGTAGCGATCACAGCTCAGAATCACGGTTTTGCATCCAGTGCCGAGGAACTCGAAAGCTGTGGGGCAGTGGTCACGGAATACAACCTAAATGACGAAACCGTGTCCGGCCTCCGCCATAAGGATCTTCCGGTTTTTTCCGTCCAATACCATCCTGAGGGAGCTCCCGGGCCAAATGATGCGAACGCCCTTTTCCAAGCCTTTCACGACCTCATAACCGAGGCAAAGAAACGCCGGCAAGGGTAACGATCTTTTCTCAACCATGGGAGACGCCGTAAAGATCGCACCGTCGACCTCCGTCCTTGTCTCCGACGTCGCCTTCGAAAAACACATCACCGGATTCGGCCATCCTGAACAACCAGACCGCAATAAAGCGGTCCTCAAAGCGCTCGACAACGCCGGCATCTCCGAAAAGTTCAGCAAAGTGGACCCACGACCCTGCGAGGATGCCGACATCCTGCGTTGCCACTCGGGGAAATACCTCAACACCGTAAAAGCCGACATCACCTCGGGAAAGAATCAGCTCAGTACAGGCGACACCAACATTTGCCCCGCCTCTCTAGACATTGGTCGCCTCGCAGCAGGCGCAGTCCTCGCAGCGGTAGACGAAGTCCTTGCAGGCAAAGCCTCCAATGCCTTCTGCGTCGTCCGACCACCTGGACACCACGCCACTCCCGATAAAGGCATGGGCTTCTGTCTCTTCAACAACATCGCCATCGCAGCTCGTTACGCCCAAAAAAAATACGGCATAGGTAAAATTCTCATCGTTGATTGGGACGTGCATCACGGCAACGGAACCCAAGACGTATTCTACGAGGACGAAACCGTTTTTTTCTTTAGCACTCACCAATCCCCGTGGTACCCCGGCACGGGCGAACGGGAAGAAACAGGCAAGGGGAAAGGACTGGGTTCCACTCTCAACCGCCCCTGCCCCGCAGGATCAGGTCGCGACAAAATAGTGGAAAATGCTTTCGGCCAGGATCTCATAACAGTAATGAACAAGTTTCGACCCGAACTCATTCTCGTTTCAGCAGGATTTGATTCTCGAATTGGTGACCCACTCGGACAATTCCGTCTTACCGACAAGGACTTCACCTCACTTACCGGAATCGTTCTCGATTTCGCCAAGGAATACGCCAATGATAAAATCGTCTCTGTTTTGGAAGGCGGATACGACCTCGACGGATTGGGCAAAGCCTCAGTAAGCCACGCTCGGAAGCTTTTAAACATCTAATTCAACAGGCATTATAAAATTCGCTCCAAATTATAATAGCTAAGAAAACCGTCAGGGTGTAAAATACATGGAAATTAAACATAAAATCCCACGAAGTTCTTAAGGAATCCATGGAAAACATTGGCGTAAAGGCGATTGCATCCGACATGAACCTTTCCTCCTCCCTTCTCTACAAGTGGTGTCAACCCAACAACGAAGAAGATGAAAACGGAACCACCAATCCACTCGATCGTGTTGCCAAAATCTTCGAAGCCACGGGCGATGAACACCTTTTAGCTTGGATTTGCCAACAAGCAGACGGTTTTTTCTCGCCAAATCCTAAGGTAGGCGATGCCGCCGAGAACCTTTTTGCCAACACGCATCGGCTAGTGACCGAGTTTTCCGATCTTCTTCGTGAAGTCTCCCAGAGTTATGACAAAGATGGCGATATCTGCAAAGAGGATTCGCGGCGCATACGTCGTGAATGGGAAGAACTCAAAGGTGCGGGCGAATCTTTTGTCAAGGCGTGCGAGAAAGGTTTTTTTAAGATCGAAGAAAAAAGAGTGCTGTAAATTTGACGAGGATTATAATTTAGGTTAACCTATCTCATAATCCACTCGATTATAAATGGAAAACAAGAAAGGATTTGGGAAAAAGAGTACTTGCACCTTCGACATATAAACCAGAGCAATTGCCCGTAAAGGAAGGGTAGCAGCTCTAAATCCAATAGCCTTTAAGTTTGTCCAAAAAGCGCCGCTTACGCGGCGCTTTTTTTGTCATTAGATGAAAGGGTAACCTAACCGACCTTGACTCTTAATGTGGTGCTACATATTTTGGGCAATTCCACTACCCATTCCTTATAAGCCATGTTACGAGGCATCTCACCACTTCTTAGTCCCGACCTACTCGAAACCATGTATCGCATGGGACATCACGACGAAATCATTTTCGGTGATGCACATTTCCCAGGTGAAAGCTGCAACACGAAAATCATTAGAGCCGATGGGTTGCAAATTGACGATCTTCTCGAAGCCGTACTCCCGCTCTTCGTACTCGATCACGTCGTCGACAATCCCGTCATGATGATGGAACCTCTACCTGAAGATAAAGCCGACGCTAAAATTTCAGCCGACTATAAAAAGGTGCACGATGGTTACCACGAAATCGTACAGAAGCATTATCCCGACACCGCTCCCATCGCACAAGTAGGGAAATGGGATTTTTACGAGCAAACCAAAAAAGCTTTCGCCGTCGTCATGACCGGCGACACACGCATTTACGCGAACCTCATTTTGGCGAAGGGCGTTACTACTTGGTAAATGAAGTTTAAAGAGAAACACTTATTACTAAGTATATTTCTACTCTTTTGGTCTTTTGCTAGTTGCTTTGAACAGACAGCCGATATCTCTATCCCTAAAGGTTATGACTCCAATCAAATATCCTTTAAATACCCGAAGAACTGGGAAATTACCCAAGATTACTATACCCCTGCGGTTCATAATCTTTTCGTAGAAACTGCTGGCGACGCATTGGTTATCTTACAATCATATCAGTCAGACCTAGCTGAAGATCTGGAATCTTTCTCAAAAAGTTTTTCAGAAAGTTCACGGACAGATACTCCGGTTGGCGAAGCTTCATTGGGTCATGAATTTGAAAATATCCCAAAGGAAGGGGGATATGAATGGATACGGGAGCAATTCGAGATTTCCTTACTTGGCGTATCCGTTCCTCATAGGAGAATTTACGGAACCAAGAAAATTGCCGATCGACAAATTTTCCTCATTTTTCAAGTTGCAACTGAGGATTACTCAAAAGCAGAGCCTGGCTTTCGTTTAATTAGGGATACCCTAAGAGAATCCAAGACGAATTAGCGTCTATCCGCGGGATTTTCCTCCGGAAATATTGACCGTGGTTCCGTGCAGGTAGGAAGCACGATCGGAGGCAAGAAAAACAACTAAATCCGAAACCTCAGAAAGTTTTCCGCTTCGACCTAAGGGTATGGAAGATCCATCCTTGGAACGCAATTCCTCCACCGAGATTCCACGTGTGTATGCAAGAGATTCCTCATAGGTATCACTTCTCATGCTCGTGGCCTCCATGATTCCCGGGGCTACTCCCACGACTCGAATACCCTTGTTCCCTAGCTCCTTGGCCCACGAACGGGTAAGGTTTTGGTTGGCCGCCTTGGTCGCAGCATAAACGCTTTGGCCTTCACTTCCCTCCATGCCGGATTCGGAAGACATGTTGATTAGCACTCCGCCTTTTCCATCAGCCAACATAGCTCGAGCAGCTGCTTGGGCACAGAGAAACTGCCCCTTTACGTTGACGGCGAAAACCTTGTCCCAGATTTCCTCGGTCAGTTCCTCCTTGCCGGTGGGGTCAACGAGGAGACGGGGAACGTTAATGCCGGCATTGTTTACGAGGACGTCGAGACGCCCGAAACGCTCGACTGCGGTGGCCACCATATTCTCTACGTCAGCCTTGGAAGTAACGTCGCAGCGAACGAAAACAGCTTCACCGGAGCCAAGGGAAGAAATTTCCTCGATTGCCTGAGCTCCTTGTTCCTCGGCGAAGTCAGCCAGAATAACGTTGGCCCCGACTTCGGCGAAGCCCTTGGCTACTGCAAGACCGATTCCGCAAGCGCCACCCGTGATTGCTACGTTTTTTTCAGCTAGGTTTGTCCAGTTCATGCTACGAAGAGAGAAGTTGTACAAGGATGGTAGGTTTAAGAAAGGTCAAGCGGGTAAGGTTTATCGTAGCCTGTGTAGAGAGCTTGCTCGACCTCACGCGACCAAACCTCGCCGTTAGTTCTGAGAACTTGGGCGGCTAGTTCGAGTGCGGTTCGCACAGGTTTTTCGGCATTCTCTGCAGCGGCATCAAAAGCCGCAGCGGAAACCTCTACGTAGGGAATATCGGGCAGCTCGGTGAAGGCAAAAAATGAGCCGAATGGTTGCTCGCTCTCTACTTTTTCCATCATTACGGGAACGTGACGAAGACCGCACACACCCTTGACCATCCAGTCGAAGTCCACGGGTTTCTGAGCCTGCTGAACCATATCGTCGGAATGGGGCTCCGAAGTATTGGTCATGTGCCAAGGAACGTTGGAACCGCAAATTTGATGACGGGAAACATAATGAGCGTGCCGAGAGCCGATGGGGACGACCAGATCGCCATCTATAAAATTGACCGCTGCCGATCGCGCGAGACGCCCTTCGACTTTGCGGTAAAGGGCGGCGGCCTCTTCGCCGGTTGAAGCGATGAACACGTCGGTGTATGTGGAGGCTTCGGTCAATGAACGTAAGTTTCGATCGGATAAATCGTCTCCCGGGACATGGGCCTCCGTACCTCCCGGTAGGGCTTTCAGATAAGCGTCTACACGTTCTGGTTGCCCATCGAAGCCAAGAAGAGCGACGCGAGGTTCCTTGTCGAGACCTCGATGGCGACGAGGGTCGTTAGGACCGAGGTTGTGATGCATCGCCCCTATTTGGGCAGTGACCTCCTCGGCGATGGAAGCAAAACCGGGAGCATGCGCAACGCTCATAGGCAGAAGGAGGTCTGGGTCGGAAGCTCCTGCATAACTGTTGAGATTGCCCCCATCGGCAATGATTTCACAAGCTTGATCGTAGGTTGCCTGGGAAGCGTAATTCGTCCAGATCACCTCGGATTTACCAAATTCGGTGAGCTTGGAAATGATTTCCGGGTCGCTCCGGTCAATCAAGACGACGCGACTACCTCGACGACGGAGGTCACGAATGAGGGCGTACTCCTCCATATCGGCAAGCTTTCCGGGAGAACCTGTAATATAAACGACGGATGGAAGTTCGTCATCGGGAACGGCAGCCACGATGGTGAGGTTTATCATCGCCATGCGGGCAGTACCCGACAGATAGGCAACTGTGGCTCGGGGGGGCACTCCATAGCGAAACTCACCGTCCGAACCGATTGTGAACACATGCTTGTTGGTACCGTAGTTGCAAGCGAATGGCTCGGCATGAGCAAGTGAAACAAGGCTTATGTCCGGATGATGCCCAACCTTGTTGAAGAGATTCCCAAAGCCTTGTTGCTTCAAAAAGGCGGGAGCGGAACCCGGCACGGCGTTGAAAGCACGTAGGCCGCCGAGATGACGGTAGGAGTAACCAAGTGCGGCGAGAACACCATCGGAGGCCGGAGCAAATGTTGAAGGGTCGATCGGTTCGCTCGAATGGCCGGGCGTGACGACAACGAGATCCCCGGGAACAAAACCTGAATCCTCGGGAGCTTGCAGGACAAGCTGAAGGGTCTCATGTCCAAGAGCTATTTGATTCACACCGTGCGGCACCCGGGCATGAGCGTCGAACTGGCGGATGGCCTTGGCGTCGGAAGCGCAACGACAATTACCAAAACCGGCGAGGACAAAACCGTTGCCGTCGAAAGCGGAAGCGGGAAGCTCATCGGAAAGAAGTCGTATCTCGTTGGGGCCTGTAAGAAAAATACCCTGATGTTCTAGTCGGGCGTTTTCAAGTAGATCGGCGGCTCGTTCTTGTCTGGATGGCATTTTTATAAAAAGTTAAAATTCAAACCTGAGGAGGAGCATCGGAATAGAACAAGTCATCCAGACTATCCCACGCACCCGGAGCTCCGGGAAGAGATAATCGCCGGGTAGTCATTACATTCCCCATGTCGCGAAGGTCATCGCACCCGATTCCCTTGATATTATCACCAAGGGTTCGAGCATGAATAATGTACTTGGCGGTCATCTCGAGAAGATCCGTGCACATCTGAGCCCACTTTATATCCCATGGAGTAAGAAATACGTAACCATGATTTTCCATCAGAAAGGAATATGACGAATCTCACCGGAATGGCTACACCCCTTCCCGGTTGCGACGCACCAGTTCCCCGTTGGTCGGGTTGGTGGTGAGTTTGTGACCATCCAGAGGGACAATGCGTTCATGGATCGCATCAAGAATCCAGTTTGGTTGAGGGAAGAAATCTTCCTCCACCTCAGCTCCGGGAGTAATCCAGTTTCGGGACCCGACGACCACGGGCGGAGCGTCCAAGTAATCGAATGCGAGCTGGCTCAAGTTGTTAGCAATGTCCTGCATGACTGATCCTCGCTCACAAGCGTCGGAAGATAAAACGACCCTGCCCGTCCGCTTAACCGATTCCACCAATGGTTCGTAGTCGAGTGGATTGATGGAGCGACAATCAAAGACATCGCAACTCATGCCATAACGTTCCTGTAATTGGTCGGCGGCTTCGAGTGCTCGGTAGAGGGTGGCGCCAACGGTAATCATCGTAAGATCGGTGCCCGAACGACGCTTGGCGGGAGGCCCAATGGGTATCTCGTAGTAATCAGCGGGCACCTCGGGTTCGAAAAGTTCGCCAATGTCGTACAGCCGCTGACTCTCGAAGAAAATAACCGGATCGCTTCCGGCCAAGGCTGTATTCAAAAGCCCCTTGGCGTCATAAGGAGTGGAAGGGAAAACAACCTTCAGACCTGGAATATGACTTACGATGGCACACCAGTCCTGCGAATGCTGGGCACCATATTTGGAACCAACCGAAACCCGCAAAACCACGGGCATCTCGAGAATCCCCGCACTCATGCTCTGCCATTTGGCAAGCTGGTTAAAAATCTCGTCGCCCGCTCGGCCAATGAAATCGCAATACATCAACTCGATCAAGGCTCGGCCACCTTCCAGGGCGTAACCGACTGCAGTTCCCACGATCGCGGCTTCCGAAATAGGAGAGTTGAAAAGGCGGTGATAGGGCAAGGACTCGGTAAGACCGCGGTAACAAGCAAAGGCGCCACCCCAGTCCCGATTCTCTTCGCCATAGGCAATCAGAGTGGGATCATTTTCAAACCGATGAAGCACGGCCTCAAAAATGGCGTCGCGATATTGAAAGACCTTGTTTTTCGAGACAGGTTTACCGTCAACGACTCCCGCCCGCGACTTTTTGGCGAGGGCTTGGACGCGCGGGTTTTCGTCATGGGCAAGCAGTAGCTCAGGCTTTCGCGATTCATCATAGCTCTCGCAGCGACGATTGGAAAACATGAGCTCTCCGATTTTCTCTGATGGAATACGCGGAGACACCTCCAGATCCGTGGCAAGTCGGCAGACTTTAGCCATGGCCGTTCTCGTTTTCTCAATCAAGGCATCACGGGCCGCATCATCAAGTACGCCGACCCTTTTCAATTCGGCGGAAAAACTATCCAAAGGATCGACGGATTGCCACGCCTCGATCTCCTCCTTCATCCGGTAAGAGGATGCATCCGAGGGAGAGTGCCCGGAAAATCGATCGGTAATTGTCTCAAGGAGTACCGGACCGTCTCCCTTCTCCAACACCTCTCGCTTGCTCTTGATTGCATCGACAACCGCAAGCGGCTGTTAGCCCTCCACGCGCTCGGAGTTCATGGCACCCTGGCTCC
>JACKQG010006450.1_pt1 | contig 12356 bp, 6 predicted proteins | sample 8237621 | NCBI WGS metagenome assembly JACKQG01 (sample SAMN15677084, study PRJNA649215) | marine metagenome | biome: marine; feature: Black Sea; material: saline water; isolation source: suspended particulate matter (SPM) from the Black Sea western gyre | collected 2013-06-09/2013-06-10 | depth...
TCACGGGGATCCAGAGCAGGTCGATGAAGGCGCTGTCGCGATGGAAGTAGCCACCCGTGATTTCGCCTTCTTGGTTCAGGCTGAGCGTGTAGTGGAAGTACTTGACGCGTCGGAGGCGGGGACTTTCGTTGTGTTCCCCGTTCGTGTCCTTGGCATAGGCCGCGTTTACCTTAACTTCGACTCGATTGTTCCCTCGTTTCGCCGACGAACAGGCGTAGGCATAGATCGGGTAGTTCCACTTCTCTTCGCCCGGGTCGGCTTCCATGCCTATGGGATGTGCACCGCGGCCAAGCCAGTTGGCCAGAATCGCGTGGAACGTGCCCGGATTGATTGTGTAACTGGACCCGGCCACGTTCAACGTTTCGTTGTAGATGTAGATTTCGGCCAAGAGGCCCTTGATATCGGCCGGGGTGAACACCACACCGTTGCGACGGACGCTTTTCGTCGGTTCCGCGTGACGAATGGCCGCTGCGGTCCAACCATTGCAGTGGCCGTACCAGTGCGGCACACGCCTGGATCCGAATGCGAAGAGCCCAACGCGTCGCGAGGTGTTCCTGTTCCTCTGAGGACCCGTGTCCCATCGCTCCCACGATGCCGCAGCAGACCGGCCACGGTTGTACGCGAGATCATACTTGTGCATTGCAGAAGCTGTGCCGCCTCCCCGATCCGGATAAATGTAGCCGGAGTACGGGATGCGGTGTTTCGGCACGTTGCCTTTGTCCGGCAGTGCATCGTACTTCCAGACGAAGTCCGAACCCCAGTAGCGCTGAAAAACCTGGTTTTGCTTCTCGATCACTTTGTCGGGGATTGTCGCCCCAACCATACCGGCGCTGATCGCAACGATTAATGCAGATGTTCCCATGTCAGCTCCGTTCACACACAATTGAGGGACAGTTACGGGTTCTCTTCAGACAGAACTATGGATCGGAAATCGACGGTCGAGTTTTGAGGCACATTCCTCGAAAACTGCGACTGTGAGCACGGTGTCAAACCCACAGCGAGGGGTGGTAGCGGTTCTTGCGCTTGCTCGGCTGGAGGGCAAATCGGCGCAAACAGGAATGTTCTCATAGCCTTTTTAACCGCGTGGAGGCGCCATCCCTAACGCCCGATCCTACGGGGGGACGCAAAGACATTCAAGGTGCCTGTCGCCGAGAGGATGTACCTTTTTCGCTACCGCGGGGAAATAGTCTCCTGGCGACGAATGTCGTGGGTGGTGCCTTGCCACGTTATTGCCGGGTCGCCGAAGCCGTGGAAGACCCGTGACTGCGAGGCGGTTTTGATGTTTTCGCCCTGGACGACCTGAAGCGTAAACAGGGTGCCGTCGGGATAGGTTCTTCCGTTCCACAGCTTGGCATAGAACGCGGCGAAGCGTGGGCTCTCGATCAGAAATCCCCAGCGGGGCAGCAGCACCGCACCGCCGAGTTCCGAAGCGATCGTGGCCTCGTCTTGCCCGAAATTCACAACGACTGTTGTTGCGTTCTTGCCTTCACCGTACGTCGCGCGGCGGACTGCCCCGTCGGGCGTCACGAATTCGAGACGGGTGAGACGCTCGTGGGCGGTGATTCGGTGGAGTGGCCCGAGCACTTCGTGCGTGGTCTTCAAGAAGGCGTCGACCGGATGGAGGCCTTCGGCCCAACCCTGGTCGGTTCGCGCAAAGCACGACTCGTCCGGACGCGGCAAGTCGCCGGCCGGCACAAATCCGAGTTGTGGTTTCAGGACAAGGCGACCAGCAAGAACGCGACGATCGCGGCCGCAGCCCGGCAGGCGCACTCGATCCGATGCATTTTGAGGATTGAACAAGCCGATGTAGACATCCACCGCCTCGTCCTGCAGCGAGCGAGGCACGCGGACGACGTGAGGACCGACCTCGACGGTCTGTCTCTTGCGCCATTGGGTCATTGGAGGCTGCGGCGCGTGGTCGTCTTGAAACTTGATCTTGCCCGATGTGTCGAAGTGTACGAAGACGCGCCACTGGGAAGTGGCCCGGCCGGCGAGATCTTCGGCCACGTCCCACGCGTATCTGATCTGAAAGGCCCCGTCGTCCAACGGTTCCACACCGACGACGCGCGGGCTCGCTTGCACCAGATCGCCGGCGTCCTGCTCGGCTGCCTCGTCGGTCCAATAGCGATGGTCTGGGATGGAGTGGTAGTGGAGTGGTCGGGCACAAAGAACATGGTGAGCTACATACTCCGCAGAACGGTCGGCTGCATAGCCGTACTTTCCATAGCAGATCTGGCAGTCGTGGTAGACCATCTCCCAGAACGGGATAACGGTGGCACCCAGAGCAGCCGGGTCCAGGTTGTGGAAGTACCGACCAGACACGCCGACCAAGCCTTCGAAAAAGTCGCTGTGCGGCAGGGCCCACTCTCGTCCGCATTCGCTGCCGAACAGTCCAAACAGCTTGCGGGCTTCGTCGCTGAGTCGACATTTCCAGTCGATGTCGTCGTTACGTCCGAGCGGGTGATCGGGGGCGGCGCACTCGCGGGGTCCGACGGCGTACGTGGTGTCAATGAAATAGGACCAAGGACCGAACAGCTTCTGGGTGTCGGGGAGGTTCTGCGGACGCATGGCGTACTCGAGCTGTTTCGGAGCGCACACCATGAATGCCCTGCCGCCCAACCACCGCCCGCCTTGAATCAAGGAGCCGTCGGCGCGCCTTTCGATCGCCGCGGGATCCCAGCTTCTTGCGTCGCGGTACATGTCCTGGTAGTTGTCGTGCAGGCAAGCCACGAAATCGAGCTTTTGAATTCGGCTTATTGCGTCGGCCAAGGCTTCGTTGCCGCCGCATTCGGGGTTGGCCGGCAAGTTGTCGGGATGACGGCAGTCGTACCCGCCCTCTGTCCACCCGCCAAGCATGAAAAGGCACCGGTTTATGTCGAGATCCTCGTGAAGATGCTCGGCAATCGCCGCGGTTTCGTCGAAGGTCCACCGCACCTGGACCGATTCCTCCTTGGTGCTTTCCTCGTTCATGCGACGTGCCAGGCAAGTCCACAGCTTGACGTTCGACGCGCCCAGGAGAAGTTCAGCCCGCGGATTCCGCTTGATCTTGTCACGGAGCGTGGGGGCCAGACCCTTGCCGTCGGCGATGCGGCGATATCCGGCTGCCACAGTGTTCCAGTCGCCCTTGCCCAACGGCGTGATCCGTAGCGAGCGTGCCGAACGCCGCAGGGTGAACGCCGCGGTCAGACGCTGAGACGGCTGCTGTTCGGTGGGCAACGTGCTTCTAACTTCGGGAAAGACGTAAGCGTCTTCCCAGCTCACCACCATCGCCGCACCGCGTTTCAGCAGTCCAAGCATATTCATGTGGCAACCCTCGTAGTCCGACGTTCCGAACGTGCGTCGGAAAGCAACACCGCTGTCCGCAGGAATTAGCAGTCCCTCACGGCAGGGCACGATCACATAGCCGTCCTCGGCGTCGGTAACGGCCAACGCGTCTTCCAGAACGCGGATATCGCCGATATCCTTGCCCTCGTAGCGAATCACCAGCGATCCACCGTCATCGACCAACTCGAACGTCACGGCGGTTCCGTTCTCGTTCACCAGACGCACGCTGTGTTCTCCGCCGTCGGCGCGTTGAAAGGTGCCCGTCAATCCTGGCGCGGTCCCGATGCCCGCGGTTCCTTCAGTCGGCCATCGGACTGCTGATCGCTTATCCAATAGCGACCAGTTCCCGGTAGCGGGATCGACCTGCACGAGCATCGAGGAACTCGCTAACGCCACGGAGTCTTGACCACAGACAACTCGCTCGCCGCCACTGCAGAGTATCGCGATGATCACCAACACGAGTCTTGTCACGAATTGGTTCCTGGTTTGACTCATTGTGTGTCTCCCGGTTTTGGCATTGGTACGAGATGTGGCTCACGTCATAAACGGAACGTGTTTCTGTTCTCCGATCAACAGTAGAGCTTACAAAAGTGAGCATGAGCGGTACAGCAGCCGTTCTTAGACGATCGTTTGTTTGCAGATTCTTTCACGCGCCGCGCTGGCCGGGTAGAATTGCGGACGTTGCGGCGAGCTGTCGCGTCGCCGAGAACGGCACTTCGAATCTGGAGGAATCGTCATGAACGTAGCGGCTGCTGTATTGCTGGCGGGGATCGTCCCAACCACTGTGCCGAACGATACGGCCGACATGATCTACATTCCGGGTGGGGAGTGCACGATGGGCACGACCGCCGAAGAGGCGAGGCGCCTGGCCGACGAGTATCACGTGCATCCGAGCGTTTTTGCCGTCGAGATGCCGCAGCGCAAAGTACAGGTGAAGCCGTTCTACATCGACCGGTTTCCGGTCACGAACGCGCAATACCAGCGATTCGTCGACGACACCGGCCACCATCCTCCAAGGCACTGGAGACATAGAAAATACATCGAGGGTCAAGGCGACTGGCCGGTCACGAACGTCAACTGGCATGGCGCCGATGCGTACGCGCGCTGGGCTGGCAAGCGTCTGCCAACCGAGGCGGAATGGGAAAAAGCCGCGCGGGGTACGGATGCGAGGCGTTATCCGTGGGGCAACGACTGGGATGACGAAGCATGCCGGATCGACGACGGCAGTTCGCCACAGACGCCAACTCCGTTTCCGGTCGGCTGTTTTCCGAAAGGTGCGAGTCCCTACGGCGTGCAGGACATGGTCGGCAACGTGGCTCAGTGGACGTCAACAACCTCGCAGCCATCGGATGCAAAACGCGGTTGGGCGTGGTATGCGGTGAAGGGTGCCGGGACGGCCCACAGCTTGCCGTTCAACTTTCGTTGCGCGGCGCGGAGCTTTTCCGCTCATACCAGCCGGAATCACCCGTGGCTGGGATTCCGCTGTGCCACGGACGCGCCAGATCCACCCGCCGACGTCGATGCGCCGCCGGACTTGCCTGCGAAGACTCCGCCGAACCCCGCATTGGCAACCGGCCCGGACGAGAGCCGTTACGGCCGCGATCCGATCACGCTGCAGGGCGGCCCGGGACATTCTGCAGCGGTTTTTGTACCGTACTTTCCTGACGCGGTCTTCCGGCTCAATCTGCCTGAACAGGTAGGTGCCGCGGGATTCCCGTTCGGCTGGCAGGTTTCCCATTCGCCTTTGGAATGGCACACCGACGAGGATCGCACTGAAGCCAGCTACCATTGTTCGTTCGAAGAGAAGGCAGTGCTGACAGTCACGTTGGTGGCGGCGTTGGATTGTGTGGACTTCTCGATTTCGATTCGCAATCTGACCGACCAGGTCTTCAAGAGCCCGGCCAGCAATACCTGTTTCAATAATCATGGCGCTCCGTACTTTGTCGATCCAGAGCGTGACCGAACGTTGGTTTGGACGGACGACGGCGTCGTGCGTGGGCTGGAAATGCGCAGCGGCGTCAGCGGCGAATCGTTGCACGGCGGATGGACGGTGGCTAAAGCGGATCAGGCTGCTCCGAAGGGCGGAACGTTGGCTCGGCACCCGCTGATCGCGTGTCTGTCGCGCGATCGGCAGTGGATCGTGGCGCAGGCGTACGCCGAGGCAACCTCCGTGGCCAACAACGCCCACTACACCTGCCTGCACACCCGCCCACGTTGGCCGGACATTCCGCCAGGCGAGGAGCGGGCAGTGACCGGAAAACTGTATTTCCTGAAAGGTGGTGCGGAGGATCTACTGGCGCGATGGCGCCGGGACTTCGGACAGTCGCCTCCATGAGTCGAAAGCTGAGTTCCGCGATCGAGTCTACAGTAGGTCCCGTCTGCCGGACGGGACCTTGAAGTGGACAAGAACGTTGCCACGCAATGCGAGGTCCCGTCCGGCAGACGGGACCTACTGGGATCGGACAATCTTGCTAGCGAGTGATAAGACATCGTCTGACAACTTTAGCTTGTGGAGTCGAAGAATCATGCACAACACACTACTTCAACGCTTCTGGCCGGTGTTTGTTTTGGCCTGCTGTTCTGTGGCGACAGCCGCCGCGCCGCGTGGCGTCAGCCTGGAAGGACTTGACGACTGGGACATTGTCGTGGCCGAGGATGCGATTCCCAGCGAACGGTATGCGGCCGAGGAATTGCAGCAGCATTTGGCCACAGCAACGGGTCACTCGCTTGCCATCGGCACAACGGCCGATCGGGCAAACCGACACATCTTTGTCGGCCCGAGTAAGTCGATGCGCGAAAGCAAGCTGGGTTTTGTTGTGGACGACTTCGGGCCGGAAGATCTCCGGTTTGTGATTCGCGACGACAACATCGTTATCGCCGGGGGACGACCGCGCGGGACGTTGTACGGTGTCTACACGTTTCTCGAAGATCACTTTGGCGTCCGATTTCTCACGACCGACCATACGCACGTGCCCAAGGCCGATTCGCGCGGCACGATTGGCCCCGTAGATCGCGTCTACCGCCCGCCATTGCAAATGCGATGGAGCTACTACGGCGAAATCAACCGCAATGCGGCTTTCGCCGCCAGGAAACGCGTCAACACGGTCGGGAACGATGCGAAACTTGGCGGCCAGTGTCGGCAGCGCTTGATCAATCATAGCTTTGCCCGCCAGATTCCCTCGTCGAAGTACGGGAAGGAGCATCCCGAGTACTATTGCCTCCGCGACGGAAAACGACTGTCGGAGGTCAGCAGCGACTCCTATGGCAACGAACCGTGTTTGACGAATCCCGACGTGCTGGAAATTGTGACCGAGGCGGCGCTGAAGGAGGCCGAGTCAAACTCTGGTGCCACCAATATCTCGGTCAGCCAGAACGACAACGCCAAGAACTGCTTGTGCCCAAAGTGTGCAGAGATCGACCAGCGTGAAGGCACTCCGATGGGTTCCTTGCTCACGTTCGTCAACGCCGTGGCTGATGCTGTAAAGGAGAAGCATCCCGATGTGATGGTCGGTACGTTGTCTTATTGGTACACACGCAAACCGCCCAAGACGATCAAGCCTCGGCCCAATGTGCAGATTCAACTGTGCAGTATCGAATGCTGTCTGATCCACGCGATCAACGATCCTAATTGCCCACGGAACGTCGAATTCTGCCGGGACATGGCCGACTGGGGTGAGATTTGCGATCACATTTACGTGTGGAACTACAACACCAATTTCTCCAACTACTTGTTGCCCTGTCCGAACCTGCGGGTGATCGAGCCGAATATCCGTTACTTCCTGGAAAACAACGCCAAGGGCATCTTCATGCAGGCCGCCGGAAACGCCAACGCGGCAGAGCTGTCTGAACTGCGCAACTATGTAATCAGCGGGCTTCTCTGGGATCCATCGCGGAACGGCGAGCAGCTAATGAACGAATTCCTCGATCTGCACTATGGCTCGGCAGCCCCGCCGATCAGACGTTACATTCAGCGTGTCCACGACCGAGCGGAGGCCAGCGGTCGGCATCACAACTGTTTCGCGCGGCTTTCGGATTACGGGCTTGATGCCGCTGATGCCCAAGCGGGTTTGGACGCTTTTGCCGAGGCATTGCGTTTGGCCGACACAGATGCGGTTCGCGCTCACGTGGAACGGGCCTCGATATGCGCCTATCGCGCGGCGTTAGAACCGATCTGGTATCGGGACAAAGGCCCGCTGGAACCGCAAGTCGCCAAGCAAATGAGACCGCTGGCAAAGCGTTTCTTCGAATTGTGCGATACGTACGCCGTCGACCGGCCTCGCGAGTCGCGTGAAGACATCGCCGGCGCCCGCAGCCGCCTGAAGCGAGTGTTCGGTTTGGCGGAAGGCGAATCTTTTTGAGCTGCAGTCGTCGATGTGTGAGCAAGGCGAACGCGGCTCCGGGTTGCAGCCGCGTAGGGTGGGCCAAGTCTTCGCGGGCCCACCAGATCGTCCGACAAACGGCCGGTGGGCCCGCGAAGACTTGGCCCACCCTACGAAGACAGACGGCTTCCATGAACAAGACTCATTCGCCTCCGGATCTCCCAGTAGTCGTTGGGTTGGAAAACTGTCTTGCCTCGCCGCCGGACGTGCTTTGCGAGAGTCGCTTTGGTTTGCTGGTCAACCAAGCGTCGGTGGACCATCGTTTCCGTTATGCTCATGACCTGTTGAACGAGACTTTTCCCGGCCAACTGGCCGCCTTGTTCTCGCCGCAACACGGCATGTGGAGCGAGGATCAGGACAACATGGTGGAAACACCGCACGGCCACCATCCGCGGCTGCGAGTTCCGATCTACAGCTTGTATGCCGAAAGCCGTAAGCCGACCGCGGAATCGCTCGAAGGGCTGGACTGCTTGGTGGTCGATTTGCAGGATGTTGGGACGCGCGTCTACACCTACATTTGGACGCTTTCCTACTGTTTGGAGGCGTGTGCCGCATGTGGAATTCCCGTCGTCGTGCTCGACAGGCCGAACCCGTTGGGCGGGCGCTACGTTGAGGGGCCGCGGCTTGAGCCCTCGTACGCGAGCTTCGTCGGTCGCGCACCGATTCCGATGGCCCATGGAATGACGATTGGCGAGATGGCTCTGTACCTGAATGCCTCCATGGGAATCGGCGCCACGGTGGAGGTGGTGCCGCTGTCAGGATGGCGGCGGGACATGACCTTCCGTGAAACCGGCAGACGATGGATCCCAGCGTCTCCCAATCTTCCTCGGATCGAGGGCGTATTGGTGTATCCCGGTATGGTGTTGGTGGAAGGAACGAATCTGTCGGAGGGACGCGGCACGACGACGCCCTTTGAAGTCGTCGGAGCCCCGTTTATCGATTCCTACGCGCTGGTTGACGCGCTGGCCGATTGGGAATTGCCGGGCGTCGCGTATCGGCCACTAGCGTTCAAGCCGACGTTTCAGAAATGGCAAGATCGAGTGTGTGGCGGAGTCTACTTGCATGTCTTGGACGAACAGACCTACCGGCCGTACCGCACGTCCGTGGCCTTGCTGGGCTGCCTTCGGCAGTTGTATCCGACCGAATTCCGGTGGCTACTACCGCCCTACGAATACGAAAAGGAGAAGATGCCGATCGACATCCTCAGCGGCGGCCCGAAACTGAGGGAAGGTCTGGAGGAAGGTCTCACCGAGCGGGCTCTAGATGACCTGACGACCCTGGACGAGACGGCGTGGTGGAAGGAGGTCGAGCCGTATCTCTTGTACGCGTAAGCGAGTTGGGGCTATTCGTCGGCTCCAACTCGAAGTGTCACGGCTCTTCCGCATCGTTTACCAAATCCGGTCGCCGGCCACCGCCTTCCCTGAATTGCAGCTCTGGTGCCGCCATGAATACCGTGGTGTTAGGTGGCACGCTGGAGGTAATCCAGACGTTGCCTCCGATCATCGAGTCTTCGCCGATCGTGGTTTCGCCTCCGAGAATCGTGGCACCCGAGTAAATCGTCACATTATCTTCGATCGTCGGGTGGCGTTTGTGGCCACGCATGATGTTGCCGTGTTCGTCGGTAGGGAAGCTCAGCGCGCCGAGCGTCACGCCTTGATAGATCCGGACGTTGTTTCCGATTTCTGTCGTTTCGCCGATGACCACTCCGGTGCCGTGATCGATGAAGAAGTTCCTTCCGATCTTCGCGCCAGGATGAATGTCGATCCCCGTGCGACCATGGGCTTGCTCGGTCATGATCCTTGGTAGCAACGGAACGTCCATCTGCCACAGTTCGTGGGCCGCGCGGTAGACCGTGATGGCATACAGCCCTGGGTAACAGAATACGATTTCGTCGAGGCTTTTCGCCGCAGGATCACCGTCGTGGTGGGCCCGCACATCGCCGGCCAGCAGCTCGCGCAATGCGGGTAGACGTTCCAGTAGACGCATCGCGTATTCCTGGCCACTTTGTATGCACTGCTTGCACAGCCTCTTGCGTTCCTGGCACATCTGACGCAGGCTACAGGCGATCTGGAAAGAGAGAGCGCCGTTGAGTTCCTTCGCTCCGCCGCCCAGATAATAAAGCAGCGATTCGTGGTCCAACTCTTGCTCGCCAAAGTAGCCGGGGTACAAGAGATCCTGCAACAAGGAAATGATTCTCTCGATCGACTCCGTGGATGGGATCGGAGGTCCGTCCACGTGGTTGATTAGATCCTCGCGCCGGCAGCTCTGCGCCAGATCTTCGACCGCGCGACCCAACCGATTGCGCAGCTCGACCGAGGGCCGCGGAAACATTTCGCAACCGGACAAGTCGACGATTTCCTGTTGAGTGCGGGTTTGGTTGCGATCGGCCATGCGGGCACCTGTTTGTTTTCAGCGGCGACAGGAGCTTCGTCCTCACAGATTGGAGCCTACTCCACTATCTTGAACACGTTAGGTGGAAAGCACAGTAGGGGGATCAGCAGCGAAACCAAGCCCAAGGCAATGCGGAACCAACCAAGCGGCACCGTGTCGTCGCGCGTTGGCGGATGATCGGTGCCGATCAGCAGCACCAGAATCACCATCAGACTCCACATCCAGGCTCCCGCAACAAAGATGTAAGTGATCGCCATGATCATGAAACTCCGAGCGATCCAATGCGCCCGCTTGCCGAACACCGTGTAGATCACGTGGCCGCCGTCAAGTTGGCTTACGGGCAGCATGTTCAAGCCCGTCACCAATAATCCCACCCAGCCCGCCATGTAATAGGGATTTACTTGACTCAACCACACCCCCTTTCCTGGTTCATATCCGGGTGGGGAAGCGTACGCAAAGATCTCTCGTACGGCCAACGGCGTATCCAACGCGAAGGGGCCGTGGGCTGGAGTTGTCAAATCCAGGTTCTGGATGCCTATCCACATCACCGGCACAGCCACCGCCAGCCCCGCTAGGGGCCCGGCCAGCCCAATGTCGAACGTTTCTTTGCGATTGGCTTGTTTCCCGTCCATGCCGATCACGGCACCCATGGTTCCGATAGGGGAAAGCGGAAATGGCAAGAAGAACGGCAAACTGGCAGGCACGCGGTATCGCAACGTCGCAACAAAATGTCCCATTTCGTGCATTAGCAGTATGGCCAGCACGCATCCCATATAGATCAGCCCGTCTTCCCAGCCCTTCAGCAGCGCCTGCCGTAGCGGCATCGCGTCCTGTTGAAGCCACGAATTGGCCAAGTACTCTCCGGGCATCCAATGGAGCGCCCCAGCAAGAAACGTGCTGGCGCAAGTGAGCAGGAACAGGATCAGCGGTAATCGTTTGCGACGACGACGGATGAACTGCGGGCGAGGTGTACGCGGAATCTGCCGAGCCGCCAAGGCGGAGGCAACCGGCGATTCTTTTACCAGTTCGGCTTCAACGTATTCTTCTTCCGGAACCCAGCGTTCGTCGCTTGGGGGTGGGGCGTTCGAAGTCATACAAGAAACATACACGTTCTTGCCGGTTTAGACCACGGTGGCACACTCGGTAGGTCCTGTCTGCCGGACGGGACCTGGAATTCCGGCAACGGCTCGGCCGAACGGGGTGGAAACGAAGCTTATCGTTGGAGTTCACGCTTCAGCGTGCACGAAGACACGCTGAAGCGTGAACTCCAGCAAGCCAAAGGTCCCGTCCGGCAGACGGGACCTACGGGGAACTTCGCCTTGGCCACCGACCGCCAACAAGCTATCATGGCGCGCTGTACAAGATATGGCCTCTTCGAAGTCACTTGCAAAGAAGGTCCCAATCATGAGCGACTTCCGCACCGAGCGGGATTCGATGGGCGAAGTGGAAGTTCCCGCCCAAGCGTACTACGGAGCCCAGACGCAGCGTGCAGTGGAGAACTTCCCGATTTCGGGTTGGCCACTGCCGTCGGCGATGATCCATGCGATGGGGCTGGTTAAATTCGCTTGCGGCGTGGCGAATCGTGACCTCGGCAAGTTGACCGGGACGGGCAAGAACCCGCTGACCGATGATCAGGTCGAGGCCATGTTGCAGGCTTGCCGCGAAGTGGCCGAAGGCATGCACGACAGCGAGTTCCCCGTGGACGTCTTCCAGACTGGTTCCGGCACGTCCAGTAACATGAACGTGAACGAAGTGATCGCCAACCGGGCGATCGAGAACCTTGGCGGAGACCGCTTCAGCCCCGACAAGCCGGTTCATCCCAACGACCATGTGAACATGGGGCAGAGCACCAACGACACGTTCCCCACGGCCATTCACGTGGCCGTGGCCCTCGAGATCAAGAACGATTTGATTCCGGCCTTGCAGCGACTGGCCGATAGCCTGACGCAGAAAGCCAAGGAATGGGACCAGATCATCAAGATCGGTCGCACGCACTTGATGGATGCCACACCGCTGCGGTTGGGGCAGGAAGTAGGTGGCCTGGCCCGGCAGTTGGAGCTTTCCATCCAGAGGGCTCAGCAAGCCATCGAGGCAGTACTCGAGTTGCCCGTCGGCGGTCCGGCCGACGGTTCGGGAATCAATACGCATCCGGAATGCGGCGGCCGGGGGGCTGCGGGGGTGGCCGGAGAGGCCGGCGCTCCGGTCGCGGAATCGGGCAGTCCGCTCGAGGTCAATGCCCAAGGCGGCGGGGCGGGCGCCTCG
>JACKQG010006451.1_pt1 | contig 12355 bp, 11 predicted proteins | sample 8237621 | NCBI WGS metagenome assembly JACKQG01 (sample SAMN15677084, study PRJNA649215) | marine metagenome | biome: marine; feature: Black Sea; material: saline water; isolation source: suspended particulate matter (SPM) from the Black Sea western gyre | collected 2013-06-09/2013-06-10 | depth...
AATATCCCATCATCTCCAAAGCATAAGTATGACTATCTGTTGCAAGATGGACTCCCCCCAAGGGTGCCAGCTTTCGCGCAATTTGTTGAACGAGATCAGGCTTGACCAACCTTCGCTTGGAATGCCTTTTCTTCGGCCAGGGATCGGGTAGGTTGATGTAAATCGTGTCTAATTCTTCATCCTTAAACAGGACAGGCAGTTTTTTGCGGATGTCTCCCAATACAACTCGAATATTTTTCAGTTGCAGCGTTTGAATTCTGTCTAATAAATTTTGAATGCCCGCCTGAGAAAAATCTATTCCGATGAAATTACGAGTCGGTTCCCGTTTGGCCATAGCAATCAGAAAATCGCCCATGCCAAACCCAATTTCCAGCTTCAGGGGATGACTGTTTCCGAATTGCTGTTGCCAATCTGGATTCTCTTTAATATCCAGAAAGAATGGATCATCCACCTCGAAAGGGGTGGAGGAAGGTCTGGCGGTCAATAAGCCCATTTTATGAACGCGTAAATTTAAGTCTGATTAGAGGAATTGAAAAGAGTTAATTTAATCGCCCAAAGAACGTTAGTCTGGCATTTTCAGATAATTTTATACTCTTTTCAAGATTGTAATTTAGAGTAGCCAGTATACGCGACTTCTTTGAAGTAACGGGGGTAACGCGGTGAAGATAATTATTGCCATAAAATAGAACCAAAGTACCTTCCTCCAGTTCTAATTCATCTGCCTTAATTCTATCTTTCAAAACTGCTTCAATCTTTGGAGTATTTAATTTGTTTTTTTCGACGCAACGCACATCCGTCAAATATTCGAACTTGCCTCCCGATTCCGGGGATTGGATCATCAGAGACACAGCAAAAGAGGCATTGTCGAAATGCCATCCCAATTGCTGTTTTTCTTGATAATAATTATAGTTGATGGAGGATAAGGTGTCTGCATAAGGGTGGATATCGTTAAGAGATAGCACCGCTTGCAAAAAACGTTGGAAATATTTTGAAGTATAAAGTGACTTCAAACAGGAGTTTTCAGGAATGAGGTCATGAGGGACACAACCTTTATTGCTCACTACTTCAAGGTTGCAGGGGTGGTCATCATTCCACTCTTTATTCTTCTTAGTGAGCAAAACATTGTGGTTTTGAGTGCTAAAAAATGCTTTATCCTGCAATGCATTTGATTCCAATTGCAGCTTTTCCAATGCCTCCGGCCTTAGAAAATTTCTCAGAACAAGAATGGAATTTTTTTGCAACTCATCCTTACACTTCCTAGCGTAAGTATCAAGATCATCGATGGGGTGTAGTCCCACATCAACAATATCCTGCAAATCATCCATTCCTATATCCGATCTTACAGCTGGCACAATTCCAATTATTTACCCAATAAATCATTCATCTTTTTAGAGGCATCTTCAGCCGCTTTATCTAATTTTTCTCCGGCTTTTTCTGCGGGGCCTTTTTCTTCACATCCAACCATACCCATTACAGAGACGATTAAAACCAGTGCAGTCATAAACTTTTGTAGACTTTTCATTCTTTCCCTCTTCTTTAAAATGTTTAAAATGAAGTTAATTAAAACTTAAACCGAACCCATAATCTAATAGAATTTTATTCTGTTCCTGTTAAAATTGGAAACTAAATATTATAATGTGGTAGTAATTTCAAATCTAAAGGAAACTGGTTATGCGTAGAATCCTATCCATATCGCTCCTCCTATCTTGTGCCTTCATGATACCTTTTGCCTATGCTCACGGCATGTCGGAGGCGGAAAAACAAGGCATTCTGCATGGCGGCAATCTTCAGTATTTGAAAATTGGTGCGATTCATATGTTGACCGGGTTCGATCATCTATTATTTGTATTCGGCATCGTCTTTTTTCTTACCACTTTTATCGATGTAATAAAATATATCACCGCCTTCACTTTAGGTCATAGCGTCACTCTCATCACAGCAACATTATTAGGAGTGACCGTAAATTACTTTCTAATCGATGCAGTGATTGCACTCAGCGTCTGTTTTATTGGTTTTGGGAACCTGGGTGGATTCAAAAAATATTTCGAAAATGGCCTGAACATGATTTGGGCCGTTTTTATCTTCGGCCTGATTCACGGGTTTGGGCTTTCAACCCGGCTACAACAACTTCCACTGGGAGATGAAGGTCTTATCTGGCGCATCCTTTCCTTCAATTTAGGGATAGAGTTGGGACAGATTGTTGCATTGTGTGTGATGGTTGCAATTCTTTTTAAATGGCGAGGCAAACCTTCTTTCAAAAAAATTGGCACCGCTTCTAATAATTTATTGATTTATATGGGAGCATTTCTTTTTTTATTCCAAATGCACGGTTACTCCCATGCACTCAATCCAGATGAATTTCCTTTCGCGGAAGACAATCATTTCCACGCCCACGAATAAATGGATGCTCCAGCCCTAGTTCCGGGAAGTAAGTATCACCAGTTTCCACCAGAGACAAAAGACTCAGAGCTTTTTTATTTCAATTTTAAGGTTGCGTTAAACCTTTAGTTATTCCTTTCATTCACCCAGCTTTTACTTTTCCCAATCCTTCTTTTTCTGCGTTTAGAAACTTTTTATTTGTCTTTGTCTTTGCCCTTGTCTTTGCCCTTGTCTTTGTCTTTACCCTTGTCTTTGTCTTTGTCTTTGCCTTTGTCTTTGCCTTTGTCTTTGTCTTTGCCTTTGTCTTTGTCTTTATCGTGTCTTTTCTTTTTATCCTTTTTTTTGGCTTCAGCGGTAGGAGGATCAAATAAATTGTCCATTGATGCCGAACCTATATTGGAAGTAAAAAGGAACATAAACACAATTAAGCTACACAGAAATTTTGAGACAATTCTAAACATACTTTTCTCCTTAATTAATGGAATAACATTGATACTAATTATCTCACCCTTCACTTTCCACAGCAACTCCACAAACTCAAGGGATGAATAATCTTCTTTCCAAAGTCCAAATTTGGATTTAATTCAACGAATACATTTTATTCCCTCTCACTAACTGGCGGGCTTTGGTCAGATCTTCGGTGGGGAATTTACAAATATTGTTTTCGCAGACGTAAACAATCGTTTTTCCATCGGCGGTGGTTTTGTTTTCGAATACAGGAAAATTTGATTTAGCCTCAGGAGAAATATAGCCCACCGTTTTATTGGGTAGAAACTCCTCTCGCAGCATTTTAATAACTGCATCTTTATCTTTTGACACTTTTGGCCCCACCACAACCACTTCCTTCGATTTGTCCAAATAAAAATCCAGAGCGATGAACATTTGCGCGAATGCATTATGGGCGCGGCTCATCATCTCCCCCGCAAGAGTAAAAATTGTCTTGGCTTTATCTCTGTAAGGCTGGTCGAGGGTAAGGTTGTAGAGCTTTAACAGGTTTAACGCCGACACGGCGTTGCTGTTGGGACGGGCATTATCTTCAAATCGTTTATTGCGACCCGGCAACAAACTGCCTTCTTGCTCTGAAAAATAATAACCACCGATTTCCTTATCCCAGAACAACTCATCCTGTTTTTTCTGCAAAGCATTAGCCCAACTCAACCATTGCTCATCGAAATCTGCTTCGTATAAATCGATTAACCCTTGAATGAGGTAAGCATAGTCATCCAAGCTGGCAGTAAACTTGGCTTCTTTCTCCCGATACCGACGAACCAGTTTTTCGTTTTCGTATAGTTTTTCTTTTATAAACTTCGCGGATCGTTGTGCGGCTTTCAAATATTTTTCATCTTGCAACACTTGCGCGGCTTTCGCCATGGCACTGATTATCAATCCGTTCCAGGCGGTGAGCACTTTGTCGTCTTTGAATGGACGCTCACGTTTTTCCCGAATTTTTAGCAATTTATTCTTTAGAGCTTTTACTTCTGGGCTATTGCTTTTTGCCCAACTTATTTCTTTATTAAGATGGAGAATATTTTTCCCGGTTTCTTCAAAGTTACCGCCTGAGGTCACGCCAAATACTTTGTAGGTCTGTTGATATTCTGGAAGTGTTAGATTTTTTTTAAGTTCTGCATCGGACCAGACGTAATAGGTTCCCTCCTCTCCCTCGCTGTCGGCATCTTCAGCGGAGTAGAACCCACCCTGGGGTCCTGTCATATCTTTTAAAACATAATCGAGAATGCCGCGTGCTACAGATTCGAATACTTCATTTTTAGTAATTTGGTAACCTTCGAGATAAACCATTGCCAGGGCGGCCTGATCGTAAAGCATTTTTTCAAAATGCGGAACCAGCCAGATGGAATCGGTAGAATAACGATGGAATCCTCCTGCAAGGTGGTCGTATATCCCTCCCCGCGCCATTTTTTCTAATGTAGCGGCTACCATATCAACGGCGCGCTTGTCTCCTGTTCGCTGAGCAATGCGCAACAGTAAACGCATTTTCATGGTGGGAGGGAATTTGGGAGCGAGACCAAATCCACCGTTTTCTTCATCGTAACCGATGATCGATTTTTTATAAAAATCTTTCATCATCGTCTCATCTAAAGTAACCGATTGGCTGGAAATGCTATCGCCCGCTTCGATGAATTTTCTAACTTCATCTCCCACTGCCTTTATCTTTTTAGGCTGGTCTGTCCATGCAGAATCCAAAGCAGTAATAATCTGCATGAGTTGATCCCTGGGAAAATAGGTACCTCCAAAAACAGGGATTTTTTCTGGTGTCATGATCACGGTCAAAGGCCAGCCCCCGTTTCCCGTCATCGCCTGTACTACGTTCATATAAAACTGGTCGACATCAGGATGCTCTTCGCGGTCTACTTTAATACATATGAATCCTTTATTTAGGATCGCGGCGACTTCTTCGTTTTCGAAAGATTCTTTTTCGAGAACATGACACCAATGGCAGGTGGAATAACCGATGCTCAAAAAAATGGGTTTGTTTTGTACGCGCGCGGCTTCGAGAGCTTCTTCCCCCCATGCGTACCAATGGATTGGATTATTTTTGTGTTGTAGTAAGTAGGGACTCTTCTCATGCACCAAACGGTTATAAGGCTTAGCGGCGAAAGCTCCCTCATAAAGGAAGAAAATTGCTATCAAAAGTGGAATGACTAGAAATAGAGAACGACGCATAAAAAAACCTACGAATTTATAACCAGATAAGACTCAGGTTAACATAATTTATGTAGAATTATTTTTTCGTAAGTTCCACGCATAAGAATAATGAACCCACACCAACAGGGTAGCCGCCAGAAACTCAACCATCTCTTCAATTAGGGTTAATAGAAAGTATTGATTCATTGCACTTTCATTGGCATCGGTGAGAATTTTGGCTTCTACTAATTCCAAGCCCGCCGCCAGGGTCAGGGAACAAAGCGCTACCAAGGACCATGCAAAAACTTGAGGAAAGTTTTTAAAAGAAGAATAATAGAACAACATCAGTCCCACACCGACCAGTATCATCGGTGGAGCAAATACCACTGTCCACAATAGGGAGTCCGTCTCCTGGGTCACGCCAAAAAAAGCTCTAAGATTTTCTCCAGCAGGGCCAGACATGACATTATCTATTAGGGCTTCATGGATTTCCATAGTTTCATCCAATGATAAAAACAGCATCAAAACCCCTACGGCACCCCAAATCCAGTAAGAAGCTGATTGAGCAGGTTTTACCACGACCAGACAATAAAATGCTGAAAGCCCTGCAAGGAAAAACTGAAAACTCGAATACCAGGTAGGTAAATTGTTTTCTGCTGCAAGGTTGAATAACGATCCCCATTCTGGATGATCTCTAAAATAGAGATATAAAAGACCCAAGGCGCCATCCGTTGCCAACAGAGCGATCAATATTTGTTTAGGTGAAATAATTTTCATTGTAAAAATTAATCTCTGATATACCCACCATCGATTAAAGCCTTACGCATCTCCTCACTCATTTCACGATGCGAACTCAGGTTGACGGATTTGTTTTCCTGCTTCCATGATTCCAGTAATTTTTCCAGTTCATCGCCTTTTTGCGAATTCTTAGCAAGGACATTCCAGTGTTCATCTGGATCATTTTGAAGATCGGTAAGCAATTTGCTTTTCACTCCCTTATCATTTTTAATTATCAGCTTCCAATTTTTACTGCGCAGTCCGAGAAATTCCGTCCCATGGGGAGATTCATGAAAGAATATTTTTCGACTGGACTCAGAAGGATCAGGTCGATCCATTAAAGGAACTAGAGATTTTCCCGACATCCAGGGTGCTGGTTCCTGATTCAACAATTCCAAAATAGTGGGTACAAGGTCTATAGAAGATACCAACGAAGATGGGCGTGAGACAGAATCACTTTGAGGAACCTCAGCTGGTTTAATAATCAGAGGAATACGAATTGAAGCATCCGAATAGCGTGTGGTGTGCCCCGGCCCTTTTTTAAAAAATCTATTTTTATATAGTTCAAATAAAACCTCTCCATGATCAGACAGAATTACGATCACGGTATCATCATAAACTCCCGATGATTTCAACATGGCAAAAATCTGCCTGAGTTGATCGTCGACCAGGCGAATTTCTCCATCATATAAAGCGATGACATCCTCTTTCAAATGGGTAGGAAAAATTCCCCTTCGCCAGGCTTTGGCCAGGTCGTTGGCGCATCGAACATCAAATTCACCTTTAAATCCCTTTAAATGCTGAGGCGGCGAAATTTCCCCAAATAAGGTGTTGTAGGGAGGGGGGGGTCATAGCTCCCATGAATATTTTGAACATGCATCCAAACAAAGAACGGAGCTTTTTTTTCCTCCTGAACCTTGGAACTCAACCAGTTTTTGACTGCTTCGAAGCCTTTGAAATCATCCTCCGGATCCTTCTCATCATGGTCATGACTCGCAATGGGGATGAACTCAAAATTTTGAAAACCTTTATCCAATCCCGATTCCTCGTTGAGGGCGTGGTATCCTACAAAGCCGGCGGTATCATAGCCTTGTTCCTTAAGGATACCAGCAAGAGTTGGAATACTAGGATGGATAGCATTCCCATTATCAATGAGGCCATGCTGATTAGGATATAATCCAGTCAGCATGGTCGCATGTGAGGGGGCAGAATTGGTGGCCACCGTGAAGGCGTTATCAAAAACGACACTATCTTTCGCCAATTCGGAAATAGCGGAGCTGGTATCTCGTTGATAACCGTAAATATTTAAATGATCCTTACGCAAAGTATCCAGGGTGATCAAAAAAAGATGCGGTTGTTTTGGAATTTTAGCAGTTTCATTTATTATAGCGCTAAGCTTGAAGACTATAAAACCAGCTGAAAAAATTCCTATAAAGGCTATCAGGGTAACTATCGACTTTTTGTAAACAGGTTTCATAAAGTTACAGAATAAGAAAAAATTTTCGGTAATTTAAAATGCAAAAACTGGCCATAGAGTATTTGCTAAAAACTAAAGAACGGTTTCCTGAAAAAATTGCAATCGTTGATGGCGAACAATGCATTACTTTTTTCGAACTCTGGAATAAATCTATTTCCCTAGCTTATTGGATTACGACTGAATTTCAAATAACAAATCAACCAATATCGGTGAATTTGTCAAAATCCATCGATGCGGTTATCTCCCTTTTGGCTATCCAGCTTGCCGGGAACATTTACGTTCCTTTAGATATTGATACACCCCATAAAAGAAAAGAAAAAATACTGAAAACACTGTGTAGCAACTGGGTTTTGGAACAAAAGGCAGGTGAATTTACATTAGCCGGAAAAAGTTTTTCCATTACTAACGATAGCCAAGAGTCTGACACAGAAAATTCTATCCTTGAAAAGCTTTCAGCGAGAAAATCAAGTGACCCTCTATACATTATCTTCACATCTGGAACAACGGGAACCCCAAAAGGAGTCACCATCTCAAATGCATCGGTCATCGACTACATTGAATGGGCTATCGAAACCTATGATGTTTCTGAAATGGAAATTATTGGTAATCAAGCCCCCTTTTATTTCGATAATTCCGTTCTGGACTTATATCTCATGTTGGCTAAGGGCAGCACTTTGCATTTACTCTCGAAAAATGCACTACGGTTTCCAGATGAGTTTAGAAATTATATTTCTGAAAATAAAATTAACTTTATTTTTTTTGTCCCTTCCGTACTTAACAATTTGATAGCCCTTAAAGCACTGCAGGGTTCAGAGCTTACTTGCTTGAAAAAGGTCCTCTTTGCCGGGGAACCCATGCCTATGAATACTTTGATATCCCTTCGTAGAGAACTTCCTGGCGCACTACTTTCAAATTTATACGGACCTACAGAAATTACCGTGGATGCAATATATTGGATATTTGGAAATGAGATCAATGATTTGGAAAATGTGCCATTAGGAGTTCCCTGTAATAATCACAGGATACTTTTCATGGATGAAAATGATAAATTCGTAAAAGATGAAAATGTGACAGCAGAGATTTGTATCTCGGGTCCTGGTGTTTCTTTAGGGTATTGGAATGAACCGGAGATGACACGACAGGTATTTATTCCTGATCTCGAAAAACAAGGTCAATTTATTTATAAAACGGGTGATTTAGGATACGTATCATCTAAAGACGGTCTAGTATATATGACAGGACGAAAAGACGATCAGTTCAAACATTTAGGCTACCGTATCGAACCGGGAGAAATTGAAAATGCTTTAAATCGCTTGGATGGCATTCAGCAAAGTTGTGTGTTTTACGATTCACCTCAAAAATGTATCTTGGCATTTTATACAGGTGAAAAAAAGGATTCGTCTTTCCCTTTTAAAAATTTTTTATCCAAAATGCTACCCACATATATGATCCCGCATAGCTATCATCAGGTTGACAGGTTTCCAATGAATCGAAATGAAAAAATTGATCGCAAAAGTTTTTGGATCTCAAAAAAAGATACCGACAATGCTATCTAATGAAATTAAGCTCGAGTTAAAAGAATTTTTTAAGAGGGAGTTTCCAAATCCAGGTATTGATTTAAAGGACGACACAAATCTGCTGGATGACTGGTTCATAGATTCCTTCGGAATTGTCAATACAACTTTGTTTTTAGAACAAAGGTTTGGCATTGAAATTTCCCGATCAGATATCAACCCAGCAACCTTTCGAAACATTGAAATCCTGTCCAAATTCATTGCTGACCGACTGAATAACCTGCCATGACAAGCCTGCTTGGGGGTGCTTCGATATCTCAAGAGGAGCAGCAGAAAAATGACCGTCACCAACCCAAAATAGTTCTTTTTGTTCTGGCTTTCTTAGTTTTATATATCTACCTATTCACCCACGCTTCCGAATCGCTTAACCTTCCTCTACCTCAAAATTTATCAGAATCTCTGGGATTAGACATTGATCATGTATTTGATGACGATGGAAACGTTGACAGCTATCTTTATATTCCTCTTAATCAAAACTTCCCTACAAATGATGATGAGCGCTTGGTCCTTTTTATTGGAGTTGCTATAGCATTTCTGTTGGTTTATTTTCTTCCTTTAAAACACAAACAAAATTCTTTAGTTTGTTCTTCCCTTGTTATCATTTTCGTTTTATATGGGATTGAAGGTGTTTCAGGCTTGCTCTGCGCTCATATCCTTGTTTATCTGGTTCTCCATCCCGCCAACCATTTTCGTACCTCGATAGCATGGTTTCCTGGTTTTTTCGGTTTTTGGGCATTTTATCCTTATGTGAATTTAGACCTGTTTACAATTTTTCAATCTTTGGTTGCGGGAGTTTTAACTTTTCTGGTTTATCGATTATTGATTCTCCGCTTTCTTAAATCCCCTACTGTTGCAAAAGTGTTGCGAATTATAGTTATTCAATCTGCATTGATCACAGTGCTTGTAGGATTTTTGTTGGAGGGATGGTTAACCGAATCCTGGAAACTTGCGCTGGGTGTTTTATTATTCTTCTGGCATTGGGAACGCTTATTTCTATATCACATAGACTTTCAAGATGGAAAAATTCCTGAAAACATTTCATTGATGACCTACCTCTCAATTTTTTTAACCCCAGGCCAAATCGCTAATTGGAGTTGGGGTGTGACCATTGGACAGGGTTATGCTTATACGGTTAATAATTTCTTATGCAAAGATAAAAATTTATTGATTGTCAGCGGTTTGAAATTATGGGCTATATCAATCTTTTATTTAATTTTTGGTGAATGGATCCAAATTCACCTGATTGATTTTTTTAACGATCAGGGAATTCAGGTTTATCGAAGGATTGAACATATGTCATTCTATTTTGTCTCCGGCAAAGATATCAATACCAGTACAATATTGTTGACAACCCTGATAGCTCTCATGAAATGGACGTTTTCCTGGGGAGGCGTGATGCATTTTAAAGTCGGGTTGTGGCGGGTTTGCGGATATCAAGTCGACCCATATTTTAATTTTCCCTGGCTTTCCACCAATCTTGTTTCATTATGGTCAAGGTTCACTTTCCACTATCGAGAATTTCTAGTGCGCGCCTTTTATTACCCGGTATTTTTTAAATTTTTTAAAGGGCACACTCATCTACGAATTTTCGCAGCGACCATGGCGGCGGCCTGTTTCGGAAACTTGATATGGGGCCATATTACCGAGGCAGGCTTTTATTATGGCATTAAAAGGGATAGCCTTTTTGGATCTTTGGAACAATGGCCTTATTTTGTTTTATTGGGAATCGGTATTACTGCAAGTGAATTCTGGTTGCTGCATAAAAAGAAAACTTCGCGCAAACCCTGGACTCCAGATAAATTTTTCTTTTGCGATATTCTTTCCGCCTATGCCACTCTGCAGTTTTACGCATTGATACATATTTTTGTCAACACACATAATAAAGCCACAGTGACAGACAGTTTACTTTTACTGCTGGCAGGATTGGGAATCCGTTTTTAAAAAATATCAGTAGAAATTTAAATTAGAGAAAGCGGCTGCTAATTTTGATGAGTTGTTTTTGCGGGATAGAAACTTCTTTACCCTGGCAACCTTCTATACTAAATTTTATCTTTTTTCTGTTCTTTGGCCCCAAAGCTGGGGATGAAATCAAGTGGTTTTACGGTCGTTTAATTTTAGAAGTGCTAATTTCTTCATTTAATAAAAAATAATAATTTGATTTTATCCGTTCAAAATTTTGTTGAACTATTCAATATGAATTCCGAATGCTACAAAAAAGAGGCGGAAGTTATCCCAAACCGTTGAATAGGAGCAACGGTAAAAAAATATGTGGGTGAGTGAATAGTATTGGAGAGTGAACGCCATAGCCAAAATATCCAGAGGCAATTTTTTGTCAAGAGTCCAGGGCTGTCGGGTTTTATTCTTTTTCTTGAGTAACCAAACCGCGCTTATATAGATTCCAAGAACAAGAAAAAAGTAATGTGGCCAGGTCACCCATAACTCATCGATATATTTCCATTCCATTCCACGATGAATCAAGCGCCGCACCATGTTCCCGGATACCAAATTTCCAACAGCAGCCGCGGCAAAAACGGCGGCAAAAATTCTTAAGTAAGGTTTTTTCTTAAAACAACGAAAAAATACCGGATAATAAAAACAACGAATCAGGAAATCCCTGAAATGGAGGGTTAACCTTCCCCATAAGTTAACTATATTTGTTGCCAACCATGGACGATTGAGAAAGGGTTCAACGTCATAACCACAGATTCTCCACAAACCCACTTTAAAATGCATCACCCCAGCCATTAATAAAAACCATTTAATTTGATCGAACAGAGTTGTCGCCCATACTGTAGCCAAACTTACTGATCCGCCATCTACAAAGTGACAACCCATTTCACGAAGGCGCCAAAAGACCGGAATCCCGAAGTCCCGGACTACATTCACCAAGGAATACTTTATCCAGTCCCCGATCGCTAAATAAAAAATAGCCCATCCCCAGATTTTAAGACCATCCCAGATCAACTGGTTTTTGTCCTTTGAATAAAATCGGGAGGTTACATAACAATAACCCTGACCCGTTGCGGCCCCCCAATACCAATTGGGAAATGCCCCGGGATTGAAAAAAATGGCCAAATAACTCATTAGAGAAAGATCTTTAGGGACTTGGCCGCTGAGGTAATCCATGTGATACATAAACAGGCGTAACCAATGCCAAAAGAAAAGAGCGATACCCAGTGGAATCTTCCATTCTTCTCCCCCCAGACCTTCAACCGTGGCACCGGTAAATGTGATTATCATCGCCGAGTGGATCGCAAATGTCTGTAAGGGCTTTGCAAACCGTGGACTTTCCAATAGGGGTAAGAGAAAAAGTTTATAGATATAATAAGACAAAAACCCGGAGGGAATGGTGTAGAGGAACAGGGACCATTTATCCTGGAAGTCATCGGTTAATCCGATCCAACCCAGAATTCCGGGAAGGGCTCCTTGCCTAAGCCTTTTCCCAAACAAAGGATGTAGTGAGAAATATACGAGAATATGAGCTGCTGTTAATAGCGCTGCTTTT
>JACKQG010004864.1_pt1 | contig 12354 bp, 8 predicted proteins | sample 8237621 | NCBI WGS metagenome assembly JACKQG01 (sample SAMN15677084, study PRJNA649215) | marine metagenome | biome: marine; feature: Black Sea; material: saline water; isolation source: suspended particulate matter (SPM) from the Black Sea western gyre | collected 2013-06-09/2013-06-10 | depth...
CCGCGATCGGCGACTGGGTGGAACAAACCAACCAATGGCACTCGTGCGCGCACACTCATGTTCGTCTGGACTAAGATCAGCAAGTCAGTCGTCTCGCTGCTGCAGCATGCCTTCGATTGTCGCCGGCATTTGGTCGATCGCAGATACTTGTCGAGAAACTGGTAAGCCACCTTCCGGGCGGGAGGAAAGAAGGCGTGTGGAGTATCCGGATACGATGCCTCTAGATGGTCTGCCTTGCCGTACAGTCTGTAGATTGGCTCGGCCGCGGAGATGCTATCCTGAACGCCAGTGAAGTCGAAGTCGCGGTCTCGTTTCGCGGCAATTGCCAAGAAGGGCCGTGGAGCGAACGCCGCCACAATCTCAGGGAAGTCGAACGGCACGCGATCGGGATCGTTCCCGTAGATCGACGAGATACGAGGCATGTAGCGCTCACCGGTCCACGACGGGACATCGTCCTTGTGGAACCGACAGAAACCACAGTTGGAGACAACAACCCTGATTCTCTGTTCGAACGCCGCTGTGAACATGGCATTGTGGCCCCCGAGCGAATGCCCAATGCAACCTATTCGCTGCGGATCGACCTGGGGCAACGATTGCAGCAAATCGACAGCTCGGATGTTGTCCCACACGGCTTTCATGCTGCCGCTGGCGTAGCCCCATCGCGGGCCGAAATCGTAACGGGACTCGCCGAAGCCCGGATAATCGGGTGCCAAGGTCACGTACCCGCGCCGTGCCAGATGTAAGGCATAGGCCAAGTTGGGATCTCCGTCGATACCGGCCGCTTCCAGTTTGCCTTTTCGATTTGTCTGTTGTAGACAGAGCACGGCAGGACATAGTTCTCCGTCACCAGGGGGCAGGAACAGATAGGCCGCCACGCGATCGTCGGGTTCGGTGCGGTAGGTGATCTTCTTGCGAATCAACGCGCCGACTTGTTCTTCTTCGATCACCCGCATGTCCAACGGAACGCGTTTTTCCTTTCCCGGAAGCCGACCCATCACCGACTGTATGCCGTCGAGGATGTGTCCCCGCCGAATCTTCCAGTCGGCAATCGTCTTGACGGGCCGTTCTTGACCCTCGGCGTCCAGGTAGTAGTCTGGCTGTTGGTGCTCGCGGTATGCGGGCGGTTTCTCAGCGGCGTACAAGAAGACCGGACTGGTGATCAGCACCAACAAGAGCAGTCGTAATGACGAACGAGCCGACATGAGCATGCTACCTTTCGTGACGAATTCCGCCGCGACGATTGCCATCTTTGCAGCGTCGACCGTGAACCGTTCAGAGTATCGCCGATTTCGATAAGAAATGATTTCTGTTATGATACCGGCGGACTTCGAGTGTCACAAATCGCCGGAATTGGGGAGCACAATTATGGACGACCGCCCAGACGCATTACGACCGCTATGTTGGCCTATTCTCTTAGTGGGCTGCCTGTTCATGTCCGCATGCCGTCAGTCATCTGAGACGCAAGATACAGATTCTGGTATGGGCGCGCCGCCGGCATCGCCACCGACCGTCGATGAGCCGGCGGAATCGAAGATGCTATCCGATGCAGACTCAGAACCAGCGCCCCATGCCGATGATGCGTTTTGGAATGGCTTCACGCGCGAGTCGGTCCAACTTGGTCAGATCCTCTTGATTGTCAAAGGCTCAAAAGGACTGGCGGGTTGCACCTACCTAAACCTCGATACGTTCGAACGGTTTGGTGAAGCGTGCGCCATCATTCCCGCGGGTAACTTCGACAAGATGCTGGACGCCAAAGTGTCCGCAGCGACCTCCCAGGCAAAGGAACTTGGAATCGAAGTTGGCATGTCTGGCCGCGAAGCCCTGGAACTGCTCCGGTAGCGGAACTCGCCAAGAGTCTCGGCCGACATGGTGAATTACTGAAATTCTTGTGACTTCCGCTACGGCGGGAAAGGATTTATCTGCCGCTCGCCTAACATTCGAAATCGTGCGCCGCCGGCATTTGGATACGTGGTACTCCCGAAACCCAGAAGGACCTCCCCATGTTCTCCCAGAAAGACCGCACCCTGATTCGAGAACTGGCCGCGAAACGAGTGGAATTCGCGTCCCTTCCTGTCATGCAGGAGCGAAAACGTCTGTGGAAGGCGGTGCATGATCTCAAAGCAGAACGTCCGGTCATCTTATTCGAGACGGATTGGATCGACGGATTCGTGGAGGAACAGGAAATCCTCAGCGAGGATCCGTTCCTCCGAAGTGTCGAGAAGAGCATGCGAATCGCTTTGCGGCACGTCGAGGAGTTGGGGGACGACATTGTCATCGAGCCGTACTACCGGCTGGGCTGGAGAATGGCGTTTTCGGATTACGGTGTGCCTGTCGAGATTCGCTCGGCGGTCTGCCCAGAGCAGTCGATTGCCTACAGTTTCAGTTTTCCTATTGCAGCGCCGGAGGATATTGACAAACTGCGGAGCCGGACCTTCGCCGTCGATCGAGAAGAGACCTTACGAAGGAAGGAAATGTTGGAGGATGTCATGGGTGACATCCTCCCGGTGAAGGTCGGAAACTACGATCCCTTCATCTACGAGTTTGACGTCGGCGAATTCGGAGACTTGGGGTTCAACGGCAATTTCTTCTTCGGTCTCACGTGGCAGCTCTACCGGTTCATCGGGAACCAAGGGTTGCTGTATTGGGTCTACGACGCCCCGGAGGCAATTCACAAGATAATGTCGTACATGCTCGACGATCGGATCGCCGTGTTTGACTATCTGGAAAAGGAAGGGCTGCTGGCCTTGAATACCGACAACCAGATGGCCGGCCCACGCAGCTACGGGTACGTGTCGGACCTTCCGGAACCGGATAGTCGCGAGAAGGTCAGCTTGAAGGACCTCTGGGGTTGGGCCGAGTCGCAAGAGTTCGAGAGCGTCTCGCCGGAGATGTACAAGGAGTTCGTCCTTCCTTATCTAGCCAAGTTGAGCGAGAAATTCGGGCTCGTCTACTACGGTTGTTGCGAACGCGTCGACGACCGACTGGCCATGATCATGGACGCGATCCCCAATCTTCGGTCCGTTTCGGTGTCGGGCTGGTCCGACTTCGCCAAGGCCGCCGAGATGCTGGGAAAAGACTACGTCTACTCTCGCAAGCCGGTGCCGGCCTACATCAGCGGAGCGAACCCAGATTGGAGTGCGTTGGAAGAAGACATGAAGAAGACCTATGCGGTGGCCCGAGACTGCAACGTGGAAATCCTCTACCGTGACGTGTACACAACCAACGGAGACCGATCGCGGCTCAAGCAATGGGTGGACATGACCAAGGCAGTCTTTCAGATGTAAGGCGAGCGGCAGATAGGAACTTTCCGTGGGGCGAGCTTCCAGCTTGCCTTTTGCGGCAGATCCGCAAGCTAGAAGCTTACGCCACGTTACGGAACCAACCGCCACTTACCCAAAGCAACAACTGTTCCGCTGGACCGTTGAATGCGGCGACGGTGCCAATTACAGTGAAAGATGGAATGAGGCGCGATGCCTGCGAACAAACGCTAACACTTCAACGAGTAGACCACCATGCCGAAGCGGACAGCCACCCTCGTGTTGATGACTCTTCTTTGTTGCACCATGGCGCATGGCGAAGGCGATGGTGATAAGAGCCAACTTGCCGTCGATGGGGACCGAACCAAAGCGTACGTTGCGTATCTCTGTCGTGACGCCATGGAGGGTCGGGCAAGCTGCACCGAAGGATATCGCCAGGCTGCAGATTGGGTGGCCGGGAATTTCAGGCGATGGGGACTCAAGCCGGCAGGCGAAGACGGTACGTACTTCCAGAAAGTCAAGATTCGCGAGTTCGACTGGACTACCGGACTTCCCTCGCTCTCGGTTGCCGGCCGCAAGTTTCTGTTCGATGACGCCGACTATTCGCTCGACATGCTCTCGACCGTCGGCGTAACCAAACAGGCTGAGGTTATTTTCGTCGGGTATGGAATCGCCGCTCCCGATAGAGGGCTTGACGAATACGACGGGATGGCCGTCAAAGACAAGATCGTACTCGTGCTGAAGGGCTCACCCAAAGACGCCCCAGAGTCGCGGCGGATGTTTTCTCCCGCCGACGAGAAGGGCGAGGAAAGCAAGAAGGAGGAGGAATGGAAGGAAGAGTCAACTGACCTGAGCAAGATCAAGACGGCCTACGAAAAGGGCGCGGCGGCAGTTTTGTTGTTCGACCCCGCAGCTACGTCGCAGAGCACCTCCCGACGAAGGCCCCAGAAGACTGCGTTCACCCCGGATCGCGACTTCCTCTGCTTCGTGATCGGGGAACGCATTTTTCGTGCGATCATGAAACGCGATCCCCAGGAATCCCCCAGCGGGTTGAAGCGGAGAATCGACGCGATTCGTCGAGACATCAAGGCCAAGACACCACGCTCCCAGGCCACCGGTATCCGCGTAACGCTGAAGGGTTACGACTCCTTGGTTCGCTACGACGAGGAACACGGCAACAACACGGCCCGGAATGTGTTGGCAAAGATCGAGGGAACCGACCCGGAGTTGAAAGATCAGTACATTCTGGTCGGTGCCCATCTCGATCACATCGGCATGCGAAACGGCTATGTAAACAACGGGGCCGACGATAATGCGTCGGGCTCGGCCGTCGTCATGGAGGTGGCTCGTGTGCTGGCCGAGGGTGGATTCAAGCCCAAGCGGACCCTGTTGTTCGCCTGTTGGTGCGGCGAAGAACGCGGGCTGATCGGTTCGCTCTATTACACCGACAAGCCCTGCGACGGCGTTTCTATTGACAACACGGTCGCTTGCTTCAATGCCGACATGGTGGGCATGGGAACGACGCTTCGCGCCTCGGGGGCGTTGAACTTCCCTTCGATCTGGGAAGTTATCAAGCGAGACCAGGGCTCCAAGGTCATAGAACATGTGAAGCCCAGCGAGGGAGGAACCGGCGGCAGCGACCACACGGGCTTCATCAAACGCGGGATCGAGTCGATGCACCTCATGTCCTTCGGTGGCGTCGGCCACCAAGACTACCACCAACCCGAAGACGATATCGAGAAGATCGAGCCGGAGATGTTGCGGATTACCGGGCAGTTCATCCTCCAGGGCATGATGAATCTGGCGGTCGAAACCGAAACGAACTTGATCATCGACCGACGCCAAGAACTCTACCATGGATTGCGGATGCGGATCGCCAATCTCAACCCCGACCTTGAGAATAGCCTTTGGACGAAAGTGGCGATCAAGAAGAAAGAGAAAGAGGCCCTTTACGAGGAAATCCACAATCGGGCTCGCGAGCTGTTCAAGGCGGCGGCCTCAGGCCGTCTGCCCACTGGAGATTCAAGCCCTCACGGCAAACAGGCGCTGACGCGAGGTTCGAGCGACCTTGCCCTTGCCGCGGACGATGTCGGACTACTCAAGCTAATGATCGATTACCACGGAATCGGCAGGGCCGACATCAAGGGAGACGATGGCACATGGGTTGTCGACGGGCGACTGACCGATCATGGCAAAGCGGCGCTGAAGGTCCTTGAGGAGAATAACGTCTTCGTGCGGCTTGTCTCGCCTGGCGCGGACTTGATTGGCGATGTGCTTTCCTCCGCATCGAAGCCATTTGTCATCACGGGCGAGTACGAAATACTCGAGAAAATGGTCGATCGACTGAACAGCCGGGGCGTCCGATTCGGCGTCAACTGCAACCCCAAAGACGTCAACGGCTTCATCGCAAGACTGGAACAGGTAAAGAGCCAACTGCGAGAGCGGAAGAACCTCTTCCTGTTCCTCACCGCTACCGAGGGTCTGGACGAGGCCAAGAGACCGCTATACCTCGGCTTGATCGACAGAGGATGGACCCATAACGAAATCAACGGGAACCGGGAACACCGTGGCCTTATCGGCGGGGGCAATCTAAGTTCCATCGGCAAATGAGCCATCGTAATGACGTTGTCGGGCGGAAACGCCATTCAGGTGTCCATCCCAAGACGCTTACCCGTATCCGCTTGAATCGGATAGGCACGTTCCTTCGGCAATTGGTCTTTGGCTCGACGTTGATTGCCAGACAAGTACAGAGACCGAATCTTTCGAGCCAGCGGCGTGAAATCCTTGATCTCCAGAATCCACTCGTCCGTGAATTCCTTGATGATCTGGCGGCTGAGCCCGACCTGAATCGATCGATGATTCAACTTCTTGCCGTGAATCGTTCGTTCGGGATCCCATTGCACGTGAACCGCGGCCTTTTCAAATTGGCTTCGCCATTCTGATTGATCGCCGTGTACCTTGGGGTCGAAGCTGGTGAGAACACCAAGCGAAAGAGCTCGGTCCCAGCCGGAACGCTTGATGCGAATGGCCAGAATGTGTTCCTGGCCCGACTTTTGGCCCCAATTGCTACGTGCCATGAGCCACAAGAACGACGGCTTGATCCAAGTCATGCGGCCCCACGAAAACGGCTCGACGAATCGGCCAGCCGTGATTGCCGGTTCGGCGATTTTCTTTCGGTACGCCTGATAGATGACGATGCTGTCGCGGTCAAAGTCGGCGCGGATTTGGCGATACGGAACCATTGAATCGTCCAGGCCGGAAAGGTCGAGAACACCGCAGACACAGACAGTGGGCGACAGAAAAGGTTCGTCCCGATCACAACGGGCTTGCATTGCCGACGCCGCCGTTGCGACGCCAAAAGACTCTGAACAACGGACGATTCTACCGGAAGGACGCAAGTTGCGAAAAGAACCGAAGCCAAGCCTTCAATCCTTGTCCTTACCCACAAAACACGATACCCCTGCCTGCTCGCCAGGCAGGTGGATCAGTTTGAAAAGCTAAGGAAGACGCCACAACGATTGCACCAAGACCCCTGCCTGCTCGCCAGGCAGGTGAATCAGTTTGGAGCCCGAGTCCGAAACTTGCGCTCCTGCCTGGCGAGCAGGCAGGGGGCGTGCGGTATCCGTATCTCGTCATTTAGCTGGTCAAACTACCGTTCCTGCCACGCGAGGCGGCAGGGGCGGACGTAAAATGTGGGTAAGGACAAGGCGTGGAAGCCGGGCCTCTGCGGCAATGGGTTGTTCGACAGATGCGCTACGATCGATTCGGTATTCGTCGAGCGGTGGCAAGGGCGATGACGAAAGAACAGGCCACGATCAAAGCAAGAACAAGGATTGGTGACACGAGTAAGCCACGTCGCAATGACCATTCGGACGCAATCCCAGTGATTAGCAGTGAAGCGAGCAACGCAGCCCAGAAATGAATGCGAAAGCGCAAGGCAAGACGAAGTGATCGACATGCAAATCCAAGAACGCCGCCGTATGCCAGGCCAAACAAACCGCCGCCAATCGCCATAAATGCAGCCCCAATAAACGCCGATTCCGGTGTGCGGAAGAAAAAGTCGGGGAAGCCGTGAATCGCCCAAACGAAAGCCATCGACGCGACATTGGCAATGCCAACGACCGCTCCAACGATCGGACCAGCGGAGAGAAACGGGAACCGTGTCGCTTGAGGCGGCGAGCCCGCAGAGGGTGTCGCAGCAGAAGGTGGTCTGTAAGGGTTGCTATTCAATAGGCTGTGCCGAACAACGCAAGTTCTGACTGACACACTGTCGCAAGGACGGAACACCCGCCCAAGAGCATTCTGGATCGTACTCCTGATGGAAGGTGGCAGCAAGGCTCCGAAGCGAATATGCGCGGCATGCTGACAGTCTCGCCAACGCGGTCCAAATCGCCAATAATCAGACCCGTCTACGGCTCTGTATTATGTGGTGTAGACCGGTCGAGCGATGCGGGGAACTTGTCCAGATAGGGAGTATGGCATGACAGGTACAGCGAAAAGAAGGCCTCGCTCTTCAAAACCAAGCGGAGAGTCCGGCGGCCCCGTGCGCGTGCCGCGGTCGGTCTGCCTGTGCGGCATAGCGTGCCTGGCAGTGATGTCTATTGCGGCAGCCCCGCCCGAGCGCGGAATCTGCGTACTGCTCAATGACGTCGAATGCAAGAAGGCCCTGGAGATGGTTGGTAATTCTGAGTGTATCTTTTACGTGCAGTTGGCCGATGCAGGCCAAGTGCAGAAGGCCCGTGAAGCGGCGCATAACTCTGGATTCCTGGGCACAAGACTATTTGTCGGCCATGGGCCGCTCTCGCATATCAATCTCGCCGATAATCTCGCCGACCGGGTGTGGGCGGATGAAGTCGAGAGCTCAAACGACGAAATCATCCGCGTGATGCATCCCCATGGAACGGCTCTCGTGAATGGTGAGAAGTTGACGAAACCCACTCCCGACGGAGTGGACGATTGGGCCTATCCGTATCATGGTCCGGACAACAATCCCCAGTCCTCCGACAAACTGGCGCGTGCCCCGTACATGACGCAGTTTATTGCCGAACCCAAGTTCGGGCCCATACCGCAGGTTTCGGTTGGCGCGGGCGGAAGGATGTTTAAGGCCTACGGCCACGTCTCACAACGCAAGGCGCACAACTACCTGCTCAACACCCTTCTCGGCATAAATGGCTACAACGGGACAATCCTGTGGGAACGAAAACTGCCGGAAGGCTTCATGATCCATCGGAACACGATAATCGCCACGCCCGAGGTGCTCTACCTGGCTGACAACAAGTCATGCAAACTGCTTGACGCTCGAACCGGACAACTCAGGGAAGAGATTGTCGTTCCAGAAGGACTTGCTGATGGACCGACCTGGAAATGGATGGCCTTGGAGGGCGACGTGCTGTACGCGCTTATTGGTGCTGAGGAAGCGACCAATCCAACGCGGCCTTCGGATCTCCCAGGGGGATTGGGGCACTGGCCCTGGAGAGACAAGAATGGTGACATACTCTGGGAAGGTTTCGACTATTCCGATCCGAAGACCAACTTCGGTTTCGGAAGGACATTCGCGGCGTTTGACCTGAAGGCCAGGGAGCTTCTCTGGCACCATAGCGAAGCCGAGTATATCGACAGCCGCGGGGTATGCATGAAGAACGGGCGTATCTACTATTACAGCCCCGGGAAGTTCCTGGCCTGCCTCGATCTCAAAGAGAAAACCCCCGCCTGGCGCACATTAGATGCCAGACTGCTCGAGGCCATCGGCCCGATCGGAAAAGCCCAGGGCGGTAAAACCGGCTTCTCGACTCACGTCTACCTGGTATGCAATGACCGGATACTGATTTTCACGGGGCCCCAGATTGGTGCAGTCGTTGCCGTATCCAGCAAAGATGGTGAAATGCTCTGGAGTCATGAAGGATCAGCGTTCCTTCCGGTGCTCAGAGATGACGCCCTCTACATTGTGGCCGCTGAGAAGAGCAGACAGGAGGCCGAAAGTTACCAACTGGACTATGAGACCGGAAAGATACTCGGAAGATTTCCGGGGCGGACCGCCTGCACGCGGGCAACCGGAAGCGCAGACAGCATCTTCTTCAGAGGTAAGCTGAACCAGGACGGCACCAAGCTGGGCATTTTCCGCGGCCCTGAAGAACTCCGGTTCACCTCAGACGGCACCGCCCGTTTCGAGGTGGCCTCAAGCAGACTGACTCACATTTCTCCCATGCGTCCCCCATGCAATGACGGAGTGATTGTGGCCAACGGCCAGCTCTATTGGGGGCCGTGGATGTGCGGCTGCCAGCTCTCGCTATATGGGCACATCGCTCTCGGCGCGGCAATAGAGCTTCCCCGTTCCTCGACAGACGTAGCTTCACGTCTGGAATCGAGCGGGAGTGTCGAGGTGGAAGCAGTAGTGAATAAACACAAGAAGGATGGCAAACCGACGCCCTGGACATTCATTCCATCATCGCCTGCGCGGCCCACGACACCTGTGGTTGGCCAAGGCATGGTGTTTGTGGCCGATGAAAGGGGAGTGCTTCGTATGCTTGACGTCGAAGACGGCACACTGCAGTGGAAGGTCTACACCGGCGGCGCGATCCACGGTCGCCCCGCTTACTGGAAGGGGCGGGTCTACATAGGGTCCGCTGATGGTTGGATCTACTCCTATGCAGCCAAGGACGGCCGGCTTGTCTGGCGTTTCCGCGCTGCGCCGTATGAAAGGCAGATCCCGGTCTTTGAACGCTTGGTTTCGACCTGGCCTGTTTCCGGAGGGGTTGTGATTCATAACCACGTGCTATATGCAGCCGCGGGCATCGCGCACTATGACACCACACATGTCTACGCGCTGGATCCCGCCACGGGTAAGGTCAAATGGTATAACGACAGCTCAGGTAATTTGTCACCGATGGGGCACGGGGTCAGTGTTCAAGGGGAACCGCGCGTGAGAAACAACACGCTGTACTTCTCAGGCGGAAACGTCTACGCGGCGGCGGCCTACGAACTTGAGACCGGCAAGTGGATCGGCAGAAAAATCAGCGTGGACACTGTATTCAGGGTCTATTATCCGAAGTGGGGGAACCCCGTGTCGTTGGTGAGCAAACAGGATGAAACCATCTTCGCGAAACCGGATGGATCTGTATTCCGTCAATGAGTTCGCATTTGCAGCCTTCTCACTGGTGGTACGAAGCGACCTCGCGTACTTTTCGCCGCCGTACCTGAAGACGACCCTACAGGTATTGCCGCGTTGTTCGATGGAAGCCATGTCGTGATTCTCCCCATGGGATGCGGAAAGAACCAGCGACACCTTCCCAACGCTAAGTCGACGCTGTCCCCAAGCCGCCCCCGGTGGGGTCAATGCGAAAAGAAAGACTCACGCCGAATCGACGTAAGTCCTTGCGTAGCAAAGTACCAGAGCCCGGACTCGAACCGGGACGGGCTAATGCCCACTGGATTTTGAATCCAGCGCGTCTGCCAATTCCGCCACTCTGGCTTCTGTGTATTGTTCCTCTAATGCCTATTTATTTATCCTCTTAAATCCATCGTGCACTTGAATCACGGGGAGCTAACAAGGGCCTCGGATGTCCAGCGATGTTCGCGTTTGGTTCGCGGTACTCCAACGGCGGCGGTGAATTCTACCAGCAAGACAATTGGGTTTCCAGCCCTTCCTATGCTCTCTCCGGAGCGCGGGTTTCTTATTGCTCTCGGCTGGTCGATTGCACGCCCTCGAAGTCGGAAACTCGCAAATCCGATCGCTTTCGTGGTTTGAAACGTAAAGGTTGGGAACGCGGCCCTGTCTTCGACTTCTACGGGTTCAACTCGATGAGCATGGCGTCGAGGCCGCCGATCTGGATGTCAGGGCAACCGCAAGCAGGCTAAGACTGTTTCGATTCAAGAAGTTGAGCGTGTGTCGGACTGCTTTGGCACGTTTGCCCCCATTTCCTTGCCTTCCTCTATGACTCTGAGGCCCATCAGATGCGCCAAGTCGCGGACGTTGTCCGCGTGATCGCCGTAGAACAAGACTCGATGCAACAGAGTCATCATGTCGTCCGACAAGACGCCAGCGCCCCATTTGTCGAAGACTTCACGGGCGTTGTCTACTTCGGTGACCACTTGCGTGCGGCAGCCGCGGTCGTCGAAATCCCAGACTTCGGCTATCTTCCCCGTGGTGAACAGGATTGCTTCCAGATTTGCCAGCTTTGCCCAGGTCACGGGCTGACCGATGTCCCGGTTCATGAAGACTTCCAGCGACGCTCCGCGGTTGTCGTCGCGATGGCTGCGAATCGTGAATGGTAGACGTTCGGACGCTGGTCCATTCATCTTCGTCGGAGCCACACAGTGCGCGTGGATCACGGCGTTTTTCGACGTATCGATCAACGGATCGGTGATGAAGCCAGGGAGGCCAAAGGCGTATAGGAACATCAACATCGTGAGCGTCGAATCCATGTCGGCTTCACAGGCACCGACGACACCTTCGTCCAAAAGGCGGCTGAAGCCGAGGCACGGATAGCCGAGCTTCTGAATGGGGATGCCACCCAGGCACTTGACCGTAATCGCTCGCGCCCCGTGTTCAAGCATGAGCTGTTTCATGGCCAGGTAGGTCTTGCACGACTTGACGATCTCTGCGGGGGTCGGCTCAACAACTTCCTTGGCCTGGGAGATCCACTGCGATTGCGCCTCCTGTTCGGCGGCCGAGGTATCAATGGTTGCGTGGAGTTGGACGAATTCAGCCGGCGTAACTTGGATCACCTCGGTGCCCAGTTTCTGCTTCACCAATTCGAAATCGCACGCCGCTTCGGTTCCTGCCGCGCATCCCGGGTTACCAACCAGCACGATTTTCGATTGGGTCATGCGGGCCGGGACGCGTAACAGGGCGACGATACGGTCGATTTCCGCCAGATCGCGCGACGGCGCGAGGATCACGGGCACGCCCTTCTGTTGCAGACGCGGCACGTACATCCAATCGTGGCCGCTGAAAGGCTGGGAGTAGACGGCGACCGGTTTGCCAGTCCTCGCCAGAACTTCGAACGGTTCCGAGTTGCCGAAGGACAGGTGAATTACCAGGATCGCGTCCGCCCCAGACTCGTCTATTTTGGGCAGCAGATCGGCGGCCACCAGAGTT
>JACKQG010005505.1_pt1 | contig 12354 bp, 12 predicted proteins | sample 8237621 | NCBI WGS metagenome assembly JACKQG01 (sample SAMN15677084, study PRJNA649215) | marine metagenome | biome: marine; feature: Black Sea; material: saline water; isolation source: suspended particulate matter (SPM) from the Black Sea western gyre | collected 2013-06-09/2013-06-10 | depth...
ACCCACGCAATCCGTGGGGCGATGGCGGAATTGGCAGACGCAACGGACTTAAAATCCGTCGGTGGTGACACCTTGTGGGTTCGACCCCCACTCGCCCTACAAAAAAATCCCGCTTCTTATAAAGCGGGATTTTTGCTTTTCAGGAGGGAGTCTAATGAACTTCACCGACCACTTCCCCCTCCAATTTAACATCCCACGGATAAGCTTCAAACTCCATTGCTGCAGCGCGAATTTCAGGGTTTTTTGAATAACTCCCACGCTTTTCTTCCGGCAATAACTCTGCGATTTTTCGCATTATTAAATGACCGTACGCATCCAATTGTTGACGGCGTTCTCGACCACGGCCATCCACCGTTAGTGGACCGATAGGTTCGCCAATTTGGAACTTTATCTTCGCACGTTTGCCCCACCTCATTGGGAAAACATCATTCAAACCAACGAGACCGATCGGCAGGATGCGTGCTCCCGTTTGAGTGGCGAGATACGCGGTCCCTGGGCGTGCAGGGCGTAAAACCTCAGCCCAGGCGCCCCCCTCCGGAAAGATGCCTAGAATACCACCATTAGAAAGTATATGTTCCGCAGCCCGTAATGAGTCCCTTGAGCCAGTGCCACGAAAAAGCGGATAATATCCCCACAGCTTGGGAATGAATTTTACGATATTAGGTGCATGTGGCATTTCAGCACCACCAACAAAATCCAGGGGCCAGGAAAAGATACGTACAAGACAGACCGGGTCTATAAAGCTAAAATGGTTTCCCACTACCAGAAAAGCTTCACCTTTGGGAATATTTTCCTCCCCTTCAATTTCTACCTCTGCGACAAGCCAAAACGCTAGTCTTGAAAGAAGGTGTAAAAATGTTCGAAAAGCGCGTCGTCGTGTGTATTTGAGTTTTAGTCGAGCCTCAGGCATTAACTGAAGCCCCAATATTGGTTTCTAATGAATATTCATTAGCATCTTGTATGGCTTTCTTCTCATTAACCCTCAAGAGTAGAAACAACCCGCCGAATAAGAAAATTAGTATTGACGCAATTGCCACGCGTTGGCCTGCTTGTTCAGCAAGCAAATTCCCCATACTCCGGTTTTGCTCAAACCAGCGGGCTGCCCATAAGGCCAGAAAACCGTAAAGGGTTGGGCCTATAAAGGAGGAAGTGCGCCCAACTACAGAGAATAAACCAAAAAATTCGGCACTTTGACCTTTTGGAGCAAACATTCCAACCATCGCTCGGCTAACGGACTGGACCCCCGTCAGAGCAAATCCAGCCAACGCGCCGATTACGAAAAAGCCGGTGATGGAATAATTGAAAAGCATCCAGGTCACGGCGGCAGCCATGCCTAAAATTGCATAAACAAGGGAGCGTTTATAACCCACTTTATCACCGATGACTGCGAAAGCATACGCCCCAATGACACTGGCGACTTGCACAATAATCATGAAGATGATTATCTGGGTTTGATCCATGCCATAAAGAACTGCCCCTATAATGGCTGCGAAATCAAGTGCCATGAGGATGCCGTCATTGTAGATCAGGTAGGCGATCATGAACTTGATAAATTCTTTGAATTTCCGAACAGATCTAAATGTCTGCGAGAGACGTTTAAAGCCAATCGTCAAATATTTTTCTCCTTTTGGCAAGGTTTGTGCACTGGCACGTTCCCTGATCCAGCGGTAAGCGGGGATGGTTGCCAAAGCGAAAAACAGCGCCGTGAAAGGAAAAGACAAACGCACTGGAAGCGTTGAACCCTCGATCAAAACAATTGGCGGGAGAAGAATGAGCAAAGCAAGAATGCCGCCTAAAGAGCCAATTGCCCAACCATTTCCGGAAACACGACCTATTTCGTCGGGGGTGGCAATTTCAGGGAGCAGGGAATTATAAAAAACCTGTCCGCCACGGTAGCCGATTTCTGCTAGAATGAAGAAAAGCATTCCTGTAAAAATATCACCTTTTTCAACGAAGAATAGAAGTGCTGTGAAAAGCCAGGTAATCGATGAGAAAATGAACAGGAACTTCTTCTTTGACGCTGAAAAATCAGCTATAGCGCCAAGAACAGGTGAAATGATTGCAACAACCAACATCGCAATACCCACAGAAATACCCCATAAGCGAGAGCCTTCTGCACCCCCAACAACACCTCCTTTAAAATATGCTGAATAGAATGCCAGTAAAACCACCGCCGCATAAGCGGAGTTGCCAAAATCATACATATACCAGGCGCGATGTTCTCGATTTATTTCTTTATTCCGGGCCATAATAAATTCCTTTCGATGATGAGATGATATATTTTATTTCAGGAAATAAATGCCAACCTAAACACATTATTTTTAACCCGTTTCACCAACAGCAGTTTCGCCTGCCTTGACGTAATTGGCGCTTCAGGTAGAATAAGAAGTACAATATATGCTGCGGGAGCCTTGTGCTCCCGTTGATTGTCTTTATAGCATAAATTTAGTGAAAGAGTAAAAAATGTTTTACGACCGCCAAAAACTGGAAGAAATTGAAAACCAGAGTCTTGCGCCTTACGGATCGCGTTCTAAAAACTCAAAGGGCCGCGCCTATCTTGGGACCGAACCCTCCTATAGAACAGCTTTTCAAAGAGACCGGGATCGAATTCTTCATACCACGGCTTTCCGTCGTCTTGAGTATAAAACGCAGGTATTTATCAATTATGAGGGTGATTACTTTCGAACTCGTTTAACCCATACCTTGGAAGTTTCTCAGATAGGGAGGACGATTGCCCGTGCCCTGGGCGGGAATGAAGATTTGACAGAAGCGATTTGTCTTGCCCATGACCTTGGACATCCAGCATTTGGGCATTCGGGTGAGGTCGCATTAAATCGACTGATGAAAGACCATAATGGATTTGACCACAACAAGCAATCTGTGCGTATAGTCACGAAATTGGAACAGAGATACCCTGAATTCCCTGGATTAAATCTGACCTGGGAGGTTCAGGAGGGGATGGTAAAACATGAATCGGAATATGATATTTCTGATGCATCGAACTATGACCCGGATCTGCGAGGCAATCTGGAAACGCAGATTGCAAATGTGGCAGATGAGCTGGCATATACAGCGCATGATCTAGATGATGGTCTCCGTTCTGGAATGATCAAACCATCTCAACTTGCAGGAATAGCCTTATGGGAAATTCTTGCAGAAATATATAATTGGAGTGGTCCCGTCCTGGACGATCTCTCTCGTCATCGCATGATTCGCCATTTGGTCGGAATTGAAGTTAGTGATGTTATTCAAACCACAGATGCCAAATTAAAAGAGAGCGCTGCGAATTCTCCACTTGATATTCAGCAGTTATCATATAATGTGCTTGGACACAGCGAAGATTTGACCCGTCGTAATAGAGAATTAAAAGATTTTCTTTATGCAAAACTGTATCGCCATCCCCGTGTTGTGCGAATGGCGGTTAAGGCAGAACAGATCATTAGCGATCTTTTCCATGCTTATCTGGGCGAACCTGCCATTTTGCCAGAACATGTTCAAGGCATTGCTAAGCATCGCAGTCTTGAACGTACAGCCTGTGACTACATTGCGGGAATGACCGACCGCTTTGCCGTAGATGAACATCGCAAACTCTTTGATCCATCCGTAAAACCATAAGAACAAGGAATTATTATGTCAAAGCAAGAAACCACTTATCTTACCCCTGAAGGAAATAGTCGCCTAAAAGCAGAGCTGGAAGATCTCAAGGGATCACAACGAGATGATTTAGCGAAACGTCTACGATCTGCTATCCAGATGGGCGATCTTTCTGAAAACGCAGATTATCATAAGGCCAAAGAAGATCAAGCCTTCCTGGAAGGGCGGATTCAAGAGTTGCAGTATATTTTAAGCAAAGCCGTTATTATTGAGGATGATGGCAAGCCAAAAAATGTCGTCACTGTTGGAGCATATGTTACTATCCAGGAGGAAGATTTTCCACCAGAGACATATCATGTGGTTGGCGCCAAAGAGGCGGATCCCCGTAATGGAAAGATATCCCATGCTTCACCAATTGGCAGCGCCCTGCTTGATCATCGCGTTAATGATGAGGTTGAGGCTGATGCACCTGGAGGAAAACTCAAGCTGAAAATTCTCAAAATAAAGTGAGTTTTTAAAGTAAAAGAGCCGAGATTTTGAAATCTCGGCTCTTTTATTATCAATTAGTCTTTGGCCAAATGGCCAACTCTAATATTGATCGATCAAAATAACTGTTTGGCGGCAATGGCCCTGAGCCATATTCCAAATCCGTAACAGTAACTAGTAACTGAAGGGTTTCCGTTTCCAATTTTACTGGGCTTTGAGATTGGGCCAATACCAGCTCTCCCTTGGCCTCCAATCGCTGACGGGTATCAGGATCATTAAAAGCATGTTGCGACATTAATACTTTGGTTGCTGTTTTAATATCATTCTTATCAAAGAGCCAAATTTCTAGAGCGGCTACTTTTTTAGGATCGCCAACTCCAATTGTGTCAGCAATCCCCACACCGAATTCGCCCATAAATTCCCCACCTTGTGACTCTATGCTAAATGATTCGTCATAAAGATCATCACCCAAAACATAGGTGGTCATCGACTGTGTGATTGGCGCCGCGAGCCCAAGTTCCGCATAATCAGTTTGGGCAGTGTTTTGATTGAATTGCATGGCCTGCTGTGCTGGGGTTGCCTGCCCACCCTTGGATGAAATCGGTCGCAATAAGCGCACAGTAAAGAAAGCGACAGCCAAAACAGCAATAACTCCAGCACCGATCAGTATATATCTTGTTGTTGAAGATGTTTCCACTTGGGTATCTTCGATTAAGGCTGTTTCAGGAGCCTCAATATTTGGTGTTGTTGCGTTCATCAACTGCCCATAGGCATCAATCGAAGCTTTATTTTGTGATCCGGGTGCCTGGCTAATCTCCTCAAGCAGATCTGGGGCTGCAGGCCCTAAACTCTGCCAGCGACGCAGCGTTAACGTTGTATCGCTATTGACCAGGAAGGAATCGATTGTCATTCGCAGGTAATCCTGTTGATAATCGGAACGGAGCAATTCTGGGGTGGCATCCGACCATTCCACAGGCTGAATATTCCATCCCCATATCAGACCTAAAGTAAAACCAATAAGAATGGCAAAAAACGCTGCAATTACCGGATTCTTTAGCTTCTCTCGGAGCATATTCATATGCATTTCCTCTAAGAACAAATAAGCGACGATAAGATATTATAACAAGAAAGCTCCTAAATGCGCTAACGGATTTAGGAGCTTCGTTTTTTTTCAAAAAATGAGGATAGTTTATTCAGATTGCTCTGGTTGCAAATCATCCAAAAGGATGCTCTCCTCGCATTGAATACATTGAGCATCACGCTTATTTGCAACAACCAACAAGCCCTTGCATTTTGGGCAAGGCTCAGCAAGGGGACGTTTCCATGAAGTAAATTCACAATTAGGGTAATTGATGCAACCATAAAAGGTGCGCCCCTTGCGTGTTTTCCGCATGATCAGTTCTCCGCCATCAGTGGGACAGGAAACACCGATTTTTTCCAGCCATGGTTCAGTATGGCGGCAGGTTGGAAAATCACTACAGGAAATAAATTTCCCATATCTGCCATAACGAAGTACCAGATCATGTCCGCACTTTGGACAGGCGCGGCCTATCGGCTCGGGTCCGCGCTTCGTTGTGGGCATCTCTTTCTCAGCACGGGCCAGATCTTCAGAAAATGGTCCGTAGAATCTACGAATCACCTCGACCCATTCCTCTTTTCCCAAGGCAACCTCATCCAGGCTTTCTTCCATCCGCGCGGTAAAGCCCAAATCGACAATATCGGTAAAATGTTTAACCAACAAATCGTTGACGAGTTCACCTGTTTCGGTGGGGAAAAGACGCTTGTCGACGCGTTCAACATATCCGCGCGCCTGGATAGTGGACAAAGTTGGAGCGAAGGTGGATGGACGCCCGATACCGTTTTCCTCCAAGGCCTGCACCAAAGATGCCTCGCTAAAGCGTGGTGGTGGCTGGGTGAAATGTTGATCAGGAATGAGATGCACCAATTCTTGAGTTTGCCCCTCCTCGATTCCCGTTGGGATATTTACATTCTCATCCCCATTTTCGCCTTTCTCCTTGTTCAAATTTCTCTTATCAGCATAAACAGCCAAAAATCCAGCAAAATTGATTGCTGAGCCAGAGGCTCGCAACAGATATTTGTGCGCATTTGTTTTTCCCAGGACCTCGACTTGCAAAGTGTCGTAGATAGCCGCCGCCATTTGAGAGGCGATAAATCGCTGCCAGATCAATCGATAGAGCTTGTATTGAGATGTATTTAGCGAATCCTTTATTTTTTCAGGGGAGCGCAAAGCCGAAGTTGGGCGAACAGCTTCGTGGGCTTCCTGTGCGCCCTTGGCCCGTGTCTTATGCCTGGGAGGTGTCTTTGGAATATAATCCTTTCCAAAGCGCTCGCTAATATATCCACGTGCTTCCGCAACAGCAGAGGCAGCAATATGAGTCGAATCTGTGCGCATATACGTGATTAGCCCTGTGCCACCGTCTTCACCGACATCTATGCCCTCATAGAGCGATTGAGCAACTGCCATAGTCCGTTTGGCGGTAAATCCAAGCCGGCGGGAGGCATCCTGTTGCAAGGTCGATGTGATGAAAGGTGTCGGGGGGTTCCGACGACGTTGCCCACGCTTGATCTTTTTGATCGAATACGCGGCGGTTTCCATATCCACAAGAATTGGTTTAACAACTTCTTCGGTGGGGAGCGATGGTTCATCACCATCTATGCGATTTAATTTTGCAACAAAAGTGGAATTCAAACCATCTGGTTTAAATTCTGCCGCAATTGACCAATACTCCTCAGGAATAAAAGCGTCAATTTCACGCTCTCGTTCAACAACCAGGCGTAAAGCCACAGATTGGACGCGTCCTGCCGAAAGACGGCCACGCACCTTCTCCCACAGGATTGGGCTGATTCCGTAGCCTACGAGGCGATCCAGAATGCGACGCCCCTGCTGAGCGTTGACCAGATCCATATTGATCTTACGAGGGGAGGCAAAAGCCTCCTCGATGGCCGGTTTTGTGATCTCATGGAAAACTACCCGTTTTGCTCTGGCTGGCTCAATTTCAGCCGCTTCCATCAAATGCCAGGCTATCGCTTCCCCCTCGCGATCAAGATCGGTGGCGAGATAAACTTCTTCCGCTGTTTTGGCAAGTTTTTTCAATTCTTTCATGATCGGGCGCTTATCGTTGGGAACACGATATTTTGGCTCGAAATTATTTTCCACATCCACGGAAAGCTGCGAACGCAACAGATCACGAATATGTCCGACAGAGGCTTTAACCGTGTAGCCACGTCCTAAAAAGCGACCGACTGTACGCGCCTTTGCCGGGGACTCGACGATCACCAATTTTCCTTTGCGCTTGCGTTCCCGCTTCACCTTTGGCGGTGGGATCATGCCTTCGTGTGCATCAGTACGTCCGGTGCGGTACATTTTTGTGCCACAAACAGGGCAAATACCACGGGTAACCGGCGCGCCAATTTTGTTAAATGTCGCTTCCGCTTCCGTGATTTCTCTTTTTGTCTTGCATTTCATGCAGTAGGCTTCCAAGGTATTCTCCTACAAATAATCGTCTCGATTTTCTTCCTTCAGGCGAGAAACAATTTTGCGCACGTCTTGTGCCTGATCTCGGTGCGCAACCAATAATATATCATCACTGTCAACAATCACAAGATCACTCACCCCAATGGATACAACCAGCCGCTTTTTTCCATTTCCATAAACGAGTGAATTTTGTGTATTTTCGGCAATATGCTTACCATTCAATACGATATTACCATCCGCATCGTTCGGTAGCACAACGTCAAAGAGTGAATCCCATGAGCCAACATCGCTCCAATCCAATCCGCTGGCGGGTAAAACGGCGACCTTTTTTGCATTTTCCATGATGCCGTAATCTATCGTTTCGCTCTCGAGGGTCAGCCACACTTTTTGGATAACGGAAGCAAGCTCTGGGCTTGCGAGCGAAGCGGATATTTCATCCAATGCGAATTTAAGCCCAGGCATTTGTCGACCAATCTCGGATAAGATGGTTTGCGTCCGCCAGATGAACATCCCGGAATTCCAGGAATATCCACCCCTAACGCTCATTTCGTAGGCTTCTTCCTTTTGCGGTTTTTCTTTGAAGCGAGCCACATTATAAACGGGATAGGCAAAATCTTCGGGCAGCTTTTCACCCCGCTGGATATAACCGTAGCCCGTTGCGGGGAATGTCGGTGTGATGCCAAGTGTGACGAGGTAATCATTTTCCGCCACATCGAACGCTGTGCCCAGGAGGTGATAAAAAAGATCCCGATTGCGGATAAAGTGATCTGCGGGGAATACGGCCATTATCGCACCCGGATCGCGATGGTGTAAAACTGTGGCAGCAAATCCAACCACAGAGGCGGTGCCGCGCGGAGCCGGTTCCAGAAGAAAATTCTCCTCAGGCAGATCAGGGGCTTGCGCCTTGAGCATTTCCGCCTGTTCAGCAACGGTCACTACAAGGATGCGCTCCAAAGGAAAAAACCCCTCAAGGCGGTCAACCGTAGATTGGAAAAGTGAATTGTCGCCGATCAGTTTTAACGCTTGTTTTGGTGAATTGCGGCGTGAAAGAGGCCAGAGCCTTGTTCCGCCACCGCCAGCCATGATGGCAGCGTAAGTGTGATTTTTATCCATTTTTTCTCTATTCAATCCGTATCGTAATCAGCTTGTATCTCACGTACAACGACATAATTCATCCCGCCGACGTGGCGTACCAGGCCTTTTAGTTCCATCATTACCAGCGCAGAGGAAACCTTTTCTACCGCCAACCCTGTTTTGGCACGGATTTCGTCCACATGGAGTGGTTCGTGGGTAAGGGTGTCTAAAAGAAGCGCTTCGGTCTCGTCAGCAGGCAACGCTTTTCTTGCTGCGCGATGTTCAGTAACCCGGGTCAGATCCAGCACTTCGAGAATGTCACGTGGTTCTATAAGCGGATGTGCGCCTCGCTGGATGAGACGATTTGGTCCTTTGCTTTGCGGAGCAAAAATATTGCCTGGGAGAGCGAAAATTTCCCGACCCTGCTCAAGGGCAAAATCTGCCGTGATCAATGCGCCGCTGGTTTCACCTGCTTCGATGACGATCGTTGCCATCGAGAGACCGGCGATGATCCGGTTTCGCGGCGGGAAGTTCGAACTTTCTGGCGGCGTGCCGGGGGCATAATCGCTGATGACCGCACCAGATTGGATGATCTTCTTTGCCAGATCGCGATGCTCTGGCGGATAAATTCGGTCTACGCCTGAGCCGAGAACTGCTAATGTTCGTCCGCCTGCTTTAAGCGCAGATTGATGGGCAATTCCGTCAACGCCGCGAGCAAGGCCGCTGACAACTGTAACACCGTTTTGAGCCAGAAAAGAGCTGATTTCTTCTGTTACCTGGCGTCCGTAGGCGGTTACTCGGCGAGTGCCAACTATGGCTACTGACCAGGCATCCTCTTCAAGAAAATCTCCCCGAAGATACAGGATTGGGGGTGGTTGAGCGATTTCCCTGAGACGGGCGGGGTAATCCGCATCATTCCAGGTCATTACGCGGATATCCTTCTCCGCGATCTGTTCCCAAAGTGTATCCAAATCTATTTTGTTGCGAACATCCAAAAATCGTTCGATCAGGGTTTTGCTCAAACCAGCGGCACGTAGATCGGTGGGGGATGCCTCCCATGCGCTTTTGGCGTCACCAAAGAATTCGAGCAAAGCCCTTAATCGGACTGCGCCGATTCCTTTGACGAGATTAATCCCGATCCAGTAACGCTTTTCGTCCATAGGTTATCAACCCTGAATTTCGTGCTATCCTTCGTCCACCAGGCCGGGGATCAAATAAACGCTCATTTGGCGCTGAGCAAGATCGATATCCAGGATGACATCCGGGATGTCGGGGAGAAGAATTTCTCGACCGGATTCAGATCTCACCACATAAACATCGTTCGCTCCGGTTTGGATGATCTCTTTGAGCTCACCCAGCATCTTACCGGTTTCTTTTTCAATGATTTCCAGTCCTATCAGCTGATAGTCGTAGTATTCACCTTCGGGTAAAGGAGGCCAGTCACTCAAAAGCACATAGAGACGGTTATTTCGTAAACGGGCAATTTTGTCCCGGTCGTTGATATTTTCAAAAGAGAGCAATAAGCCTTTATTATGCTTACGATTTGTGGCAATTTTAAGAGGGATATATTCTTTGCCTGCGAAATATGTGGTACCGGGGCTCAATCGCTCTGGGTAATCCGTTTGAATTTCGAGCATGATCTCGCCATGCACCCCATGCGGCCGGCGTAAAAGCCCGACAGCTAAATATACAGGCTCACCATTAGGTGGTGAGCCTGTATTGGCTTTCTTTGAGAGTTGTAATTCCGCCATTAAGGTTCCATTACATCCAGCGAAACTTGCTTGCCTTCACGCTCGGCTGCAACTCGCAGCAGCGCCCGGATGGAGTTGGCAACTCTGCCTCGTTTGCCGATAACCCGCCCCATATCATCTTTTGCCACGCTTAGTTCAAGGTCAACGCGACGTCCATTGATAAATTCACGGACTTCAACTTCTTCAGGATTATCTACCAATGAGCGGGCAATATATTCTGCTAATTCTTTCATCGGATACCTTTCTGGAATCTCTTTTACCACAAAGGCACACATGTGCCTGCGCACAGTGCAGGCAGAGTACACGGAGATTCATTTCTCAGCTCAAGAAAACAGGATTTTCCTGGTGGCTTTTGTGTCTTTGTGGTGATTTCTTTATTTAGTCGTGCCGTGTTTTGGGATTGATATTACGTTCAGCCATCATCTTTTCAGATTCAGCCATCAACACGTCAATCTCCTCACCGGCCTTAAAACGCTCGTAGCGATCCAAAACACCGGATGTTGTGAAAAGTTGGACCACAGATTCACTCGGTTGGGCACCGTTCTTCATCCAGTGATAAATGCGGTCTTCCTTAACCTCGATTGTGGAAGGGTCTGTGCGTGGATTGTAGAAACCCAAATTTTCGAGAAAACGCCCATCGCGGGGTTTTTCTTTTTCTGCGGCAACGATACGATAAGAAGGTTGCCCCTTCATGCCTACACGGCGCAAACGAATACGAACCATCGAATTATACTCCTTCGAACTTTGTTATATTTTATAAATTATTTGAGATCGAGGATCAAAAGAAAGTGAGGGCGCTAAAGGGGGCGCTTCTTTCTATTTTTCTCAATCCTAACCAAACAAACGTGAGAGACCACGTCCGCCAGATTTTTGAAGGGTTTTGAAGAGTTTTCGTGTTTCACGAAATTGCTTCATCAGCCGATTGACATCTTGTACCTGATTCCCAGATCCTGCAGCGATCCGTCGGCGGCGGCTGGCATTAAGTATATCTGGATTTCTTCGTTCCTGCACGGTCATCGAACTTAGGATCGCTTCCGTGCGTTTGAGCTGGTTTTCCATCTCATCAGGCGGGATATCACGCGCCGCCTGCCCCATTTGGCCGGGCAGCATATCCATGATCTGCCCAAGCGGTCCCATTTTGCGGACCTGTCGCATCTGGTCCATCCAGTCTTCCATGGTGAACTCGCCGCTCATTAATTTCGATGCCTGCATCTCTGCATCCTCGGCATCGAAGGCAGCCTCGGCTTTTTCGATCAGGCCGATCATATCGCCCATCCCCAGAATGCGGGAGGAGAGCCGCGCGGGATCGTAAGATTCGAGGGCGTCCAGTTTTTCTCCGGTGCCAAGGAATTTGATCGGGACCCCTGTGACCGAGCGAATGGAGATCGCTGCGCCCCCTCGGGCATCACCGTCCATTTTGGCGATGATCAAACCGGTCAACGAGATCGTATCACGAAAACCCTGTGCAATCGGCAAAGCCTCCTGCCCGAGCATAGCATCAACAACAAGGAGTGTTTCCACTGGGTTGGTGTTTTTTGCCACCGCACTCAACTCATTCATCAAAAGGTCGTCGAGTTGGGATCGTCCCGCCGTATCAATGATGAGAAGAGTATAACCGCCTTTTTCAGCTTGCTTCAAGGCTTTGGCCGCCAGCTTTTCAGGTTTGAGATCTTCTTCCCAGAAGACGGGGACACCTGCGCGTTCCCCGAGGGCCTGAAGTTGTTGAGCCGCGGCTGGCCTGTAGGGGTCGCCTGCAGCCAGCATAACTCTTTCGCCGCGAGCTCGCATGATTTGAGCTAACTTCCCAGCAGTGGTAGTTTTACCTGCGCCCTGCAAACCCACCAGCATGATAACGCGTGGTTTAGGTCCACTTAATTGAAGAGGAGCGGGGTCGCCGAGGGTGGCTATCAATTCATCATGAACAATTTTAATGATCTGCTGACCAGGATTTAG
>JACKQG010006452.1_pt1 | contig 12354 bp, 8 predicted proteins | sample 8237621 | NCBI WGS metagenome assembly JACKQG01 (sample SAMN15677084, study PRJNA649215) | marine metagenome | biome: marine; feature: Black Sea; material: saline water; isolation source: suspended particulate matter (SPM) from the Black Sea western gyre | collected 2013-06-09/2013-06-10 | depth...
AAAAGCAGCTGAAGTCCTGGATATGAGCAAGCACAAAGGGGCTCACAGCCGAATAGGAGCAACAGATGTCTGTCCTTTTGTTCCTGTTTCAGGAGTTACAATGGAAGATTGTATCCAGCTTGCCCACGAAGTAGGAGAAAGAGTCGGTAAAGAGCTTGGAATTCCGGTTTATCTGTATGAAGAGGCAGCCCAGAAGCCAGAGAGAAGGAATCTGGCAAATATAAGAATAGGTGAATATGAAGGTCTTTCAGAAAAATTGAAAGACCCTGATTGGGCACCTGATTACGGCAAACCTGTTTTTAATCCAAAAGCTGGGGCCACGGTGATCGGAGCGAGAGAATTTTTAATCGCATACAACATAAATTTGAACACAAGCGACCGGAGACTCGCACAAGAAATCGCGCTTAACATAAGAGAGAGGGGGCGCGCAAAAAGAAATAAAGAAGGAAAGATAATAAGAGATGAGACAGGAAAGGCCATCAAGGTCCAGGGCAAATTCAAAGAAGTTAAGGCCGTAGGATGGTTTATTGAAGATTATGGAATTGCGCAAATCTCAATAAACTTTACAAACTATAAAATATCTCCGCCTCACATCGTATTTGATGAAGTTATAAAAGAAGCGGAAAAAATCGGATTAAGGGTTACGGGAAGTGAGCTAGTCGGCTTAATCCCTATGGAAGCTCTTCTTATGGCTGGCAGGTATTACATTGAAAAGCAGGGAAAAAGCCCGGGGGTCCCGGAAGAAGAGCTCATAAGAACAGCTGTTCTTTCTCTTGGCTTAAACGATGTTGCCCCGTTTGAGGAAAAAAAGAAAATCATCGAATACCAGTTCAAAGAAACTGAAAACTCTTTGATTTGTCTCAATCTGCGGGAGTTTGCTAACGAACTTTCCGTGGATTCTCCTGCTCCAGGTGGAGGAAGTACAGCAGCTTTATGCGGAGCTTTATCCGCTTCTCTCTCCTCAATGGTCTCCAATTTAACAGTTGGCAAAAAAGGATATGAAACTGTCCAGAATGATGTAAAAAAAATAGCCGTGAAAGCCCAGGCAATAAAGGATGAATTTTTAAGAGCTATAGATCTAGATGCGATAGCTTTTAACAAGCTTATGGGAGCCTCCAGGATGCCAAGGAAAACAGACGAGCAAAAACAAGAAAGGGACAAGGCCATAGAAGAAGCATCCAAAGAAGCAACTTTAGTTCCTTTTGAAGTACTGGAAAAAAGCATAAAGGCTCTAAATCTGGCTAAAGAGATTGCTCAAAAAGGGAATAAAAATTCTCTTAGCGATGCTGGAGTGGCAGGGCTTACAGCCCAGGCAGCCGCTGAAGGAGCTTATTATAATGTCAAGATAAACCTGCCAGGCATCCAGGATACTGAATTCAAATCAAAAATAAAGAGAAAAGCCACATCTTTAAAGAAAAAATCTGTAAAACTCGGGGATGAACTGAGAGAAATAATCGAGAAAGAGCTGAAATAGCTTTTGAGTAATTTATTGATTACCGGCCCTCCCCGCTGCGGGAAAACAACCCTGATAAAAAAAATCAGCCAGGATGTTTCTCTCTCAAATAAAGTGGGAGGCTTTATAACCGAGGAATTAAGAGAAAAGGGAGAAAGAGTCGGCTTCAAAATTACTTCTCTTCCTGATAACAAAGAAGGTATCCTGGCCAGGAAAGATTTTTCTTCTCCTTATCGGGTTGGAAGTTACGGTGTGAACACAAAAGACCTGGAAAATATCGGTTGCTCTGCCATCTCAGAAGCCCTGTATTCTGAAAAGATCATCCTTGTGGATGAAATCGGCAAAATGGAGCTATTCTCAAAGATATTTAAGAATATACTTGCCCATGCTTTAGACTCGCCTCAAAAAATGCTGGCTACAATCATGGAACGAAGAAATGAATTTGTTGACAGGATTAAAAATAGAAAAGATGCAAAACTTGTTCATCTCTCTCGTAACAATTTTAACAATGTATTTACAGAGATTCTGAACTGGTTCAAAATGCCTTAAAAAAATGAGATGAAATCAATGAAAGAATATACAATAAAAAAAAGAAAAATTAAGCTTGTAGAGGGGAATATTGTTCTCCTAAATGTTGAAGCTATGGTCAATGCTGCAAATAAAAATTTAATCTTAGGAGGCGGTGTTGCAGGAGCAATCCGGAATTACGGCGGGCCTTCTATCCAGGAAGAATGTAACAAAATTGGGCCTATAGAAGTGGGAGAAGCCGTATTAACAAACGCAGGAAACCTCAAGGCCAAATACGTCATCCATGCTGCTGGCCCTGTTTACGGCGAAGGGCAGGAAGAGGAGAAATTGCTCAATGCAACTCTGAACAGCCTTAAAATAGCAGAAAAAAATAAAATAAAAAACATGGCTTTCCCTGCCATCAGCTCAGGTATATTCGGCTTCCCCATACAGCAGTGCAGTGAAATTATGCTCAAAGCTGCCATGGAGTTTCAGGAAAATAATGAATATCCTCAAGAGATAATATTTTGTCTTTTTGGACAGGAAGCCTATTCTGTATTCGAAAAGACTCTGGAAAAACTAACCTTGTAGGATTTTCTTAAAGAATTTTATTCTATTTTTCCCTCGTTTCTTTTACCGGAACAAATAAAAGAGGAAATATTATATCACTCAGACAACAAGGAACCCAAACTGCTAGGAATAAAAACAAAAAAATGGGGAAAATTATAATCAAACTTACTGTTTGTCCTATAGCCATAAGGATATGGAATAAGGATGCCCAGGTGCTGAGTAACACATGTCCAGAATGAGAGAATTTAGTTTTTGGCACTAAAAGAGCTATTAATATACCCAAAAATGCTGCGCCATTTATTATCAATGGTTCTTCAATAAGGCCAATATGAATTCCTTTATTAGGCAGATTAAGTAACAACTCGCCCAAATATGGAATTAAAGAATCACTTAAAGTAGCAATCACAATCGAGCCAGTGTAACCAATTATAATTCCCCATAATAATTTAAAATCCGTCCTATTGAGTTTATACATTGCTGTGGTCGCTATTGCACTTAGGACTACATGGGCCGGATGTAAGATGTAAAAAATAATTGAAGAAACCCTGGAAACCTGGGAAAGGACATTAAAAAGAATTATAACAACAATTAAAACTATCCCTGTGATCGCTCCAAAAGCGGTGAATGGTGCATGATTTTTAAGTTCCCTAAGTATCTGCCTCATTTTTTTACCTTCTAATTAATTTTAAAACATTTTTAGTATCTCTTGTAAGGGCTTTTGTTTCAACTGATAATTCTTATAATATAAAAAAACGGCTAAAACAATCTTTTTTCCCAAAAGCCCAAATTGATGAGAAAAAAGCTTTTTGATCATTCTAAAGGGTAAAGCCTTTCCTTCCACTCGAATTATTTTCCAAATTGAATAATAACTTCTTTTCTCATATACCCTTCTTCATTCCTTTTAAAACGAATTTTTATCTTTTTCTCTAACTTCTCTGCCTCTTCCATTGTGGCTTCAACAACGGAGTGTACCAGCCTTGTTGTTAACAGGCTCAAGCTGTATTCTTTCCCCCCTAATCCTTCAACAAGAATTCCTAGTTGATTGTTCTTATATTGAGCTCTTATTATCTTCAATCCCGTAGTTTTATCGCCGATCTGAGGAAAAAAAGGAGGCAAATGGATAAAAATACTTTTTTCTGTCAATATTTCTATACGTGTATTCCCTTTAATCTCACAATCCAGCACAGCGCGAACTTCTCCGCTGTTCTCCTCTATCAGGAAATCTTTCTCTTTTCCATTGACTTTTACAGCCTTTACTTGGGCTCCATAACCCAGAGAAGGACAGAAAAAAATACGATACGGAACAAAAGCTTCAGAGTCGATCTGGCAAATCAATTTTTTCTCTGACTGTAATAAATTAAAATGGAAAATATCTTTTCCAATACGAAAATTTCTGACTTTAACTCTATCCCAGTTTCCGGGAAGGCTCGGCCTGAATTTAATTTCACTCTTCAGGGCATTTCCCCCTAATCCTAAAAGCCCTCTCACCAGGCAAGTAATAACAGGAGAAGAAGAAAAAATCTGATGTGGAACTGATGCTTCGATCGGCTTAAAAAACTCCCCTGAAAAAAGCTCAGGACAAAATCCCAAAGCATCGATAAAAGTGTTAAAAGCCAGACTCATAAGGTGAGAATAACCGGCAAGAGAGCGGCCGTAGTTATACTCTGAAAGACACGCATAACCGGTCAGAAATGGCCAGACAGTTCCGTAGTTATAATTTAAAGGGTCATAATACGAGCTTTTAGGAGAAAGAGACCTAACGCCCCAGTCAGTGCTCATCTCAGAAGAAGCAAAAAGATCCAGGATATAATTGGCTCTTTCCTGAGGAAACTGTCTGAAAAAAAGAGGCATGAAGGGCCAAACTGTGGTTTCAGTAAGCGGTTTATCCTCTACGGTCAAAGCATGAGCATATTTTTTTTCTGCCTCCACCCAGAATTTGTCACGAAGTGTTTCCAAAGCTTTAGTATACGTTTTTTCTGCACCGCGGGAGAGTTTTTTTTCTCCCATAAGGTTCGCAAGCTCTGACAAGACCCTGTGAGCCTCTACAGATAAGGCTGCTAAATAAATATCCGATTTTGTCTTTTTCAGAAAAGCTCCTAGCTCCAGAGCAGCTAATCCCGCCACAGTATTTTCCATAAGGCCATCTCCATCTGTATCGGAAGAAAGAACGTACTTGTATGCTTTTTTTATGGAAGGCCAGCTTTCCTTTATGAATTCTAAATCACCGGACCATTTGAGATAGTCATTTAAAGAAATGATATAATAGGGAGATGTCTCAGCATGGTAAAATCCGTAAGGATATTTTTCAAACCAGGGAATAAACGCAGCACCCTGGGAGAGCTCATGCATGATTTTCCCATCCTCACGCTGATTCTTCCTTATGAAGGCTAAGCCCTGCCGCGTCACATCAAAATAGCCGTAACTGTTTATAGCCCAGGAATTGAAAAATGTATCCCCGCCAAAGAACCAGGCAAAACCAGGTCTTTCACTTCTACCGGAAAGACCATATCCCGCCACAAGCCCGCATCCCAGTTGAGGGTTGCAGACAAAGGCTTTATCCACGGCCACTTTGGCCCACTGGAATGCTTGATTCAAACTCCTGTCCGGGGTTTGAACTGAGAGATACTCCTTTACCAAACTTTCATAATGATCGAATGTTCCTGAATAAAGCTCTTCAAAATCCCTTCCCAGCCGAGAATAAATATTTTCTGCTCTTCTTCTTCCGTCAAAACTTGCTGAAATAAATATGGGGATAAAAACCTGTTTTGAAACCTTTGGGTCCACATGAATTTTCATCTTCATGTCTCCTTCAGGAAGGGCATGCGCCGGCCCTGAAGAAAACCTTTCACCTCCTGGACTTCCCACCAGAGCCACATTTTTTCCTGTGCCCTCGGAGATAACAAAATATTTTTTTCCACTATCCCAGTAACTGTACTGCCCGCCTAGCCCTGCAGGCCACATTGGTTTCAAATCAGGTGTGAAGCTCGCAATAATAGATAGAGGCTTGATGGACTCAACAGATAATAAGATCACAACTCCGGACTCTCTTAAGGGAGAGAAAAAAGTTTCTTTTACCGTAAAGGAAGAATGAACATAGCGAAGAGTGGTCTGATGGGGATAAACATCTATTCTGTTTACTACCTCTCGTCCATCTACGATTTTATTATCTTCTTCAATTAAAAAATATAGTTGAAAATTGTGAAGGACTTTATATGGGTAGATCCAGATCTCTGTATTTCCATCCTCAGTACCCAAAACAGCACTCTTCTGGCCAAGGCTTTCAAAATATCGGCCCGGTTGGACAGTACGGGCCAGGTGGAGCTCTCCGGTTTTAAGGGAAAATTTTTCAGGAAAATCTGCTTCACTTCCCCCAGCAGAGAAAAAATGAAAGAAGAGAATCCAAAAAAACAGCAATACTTTTTTCATTCTTTTCCCTCCTTATTCAGGAAATTTGCACGCGCACCTTCTCTGATGTTTACCTCATAGAATCCGGGCCGGACAAATCCTCTTTTTCCCGCTTCTTTAAGAAGTATATTTTTGAAAGCATCTGATTTCTCTTTTTTAATAAGGGCAATCCCTGAGCCTCCAAATCCAGCCCCTGTAAGACGGGCTCCTAAACAGCCGGAAAACTCCTGAGCTGAATCATAAAGCAAGTCAAGCTCTGGACAGGAAACCTCATAATTATCTCTTAAGCTCTTATGAGATTGGGAAATAAGCTGGCCCAGCATGAGAAAATCACTTTTCTTTATCGCCTCAACAGCCTTCTTTACCCTATTGTTCTCGCTAATAACATGCCTGGCTCTCTTCAAAAGGACTTTATTGATTTTGTCTTTTCTCTCCTCAAGCACACTCAACGTAGCATCTTTATAACTATAAATCCCGTATTTTTTTAGAAGCTCAAGAGCACGAGAAGATTCCAGGCACCTCTTATTGTATTCTGAAGAGGACAATTCCCGACGGACGCCACTGTCAAAGACAAGGATTTGGAGCCCAGCTTTTTCCAGGTCGAGCGGAATGAGCTGATATTTAAGTATCTCACAATCCAAAAATAAAGCCTTGTTTTTCTGGCCAAAAATTGAAATAAACTGGTCCATAAGGCCGCACTTCACACCGACAAAATCGTTCTCTGCCCTGCGCGCAATCTCAGCCATCCGTTTGGGTTCAAGATCTAGCTTAAAAAGTGTGTTTAAACCCTGGACAATACTCACCTCAAGAGCCGCAGAAGAACTAAGCCCAGCCTCCAGAGGAATATCCCCCCATACAAGGCCATTTATTCCCTGAAGGTTAAAACCTTCTTCCTCCAGCGCCCAGAAAACACCCTTAACATAATTGACCCATTTATTCTGTTCTGAGTAACAGATTTTTTGGAGAGAAAACGTATCCTTCTTCTTAAAATTTTCTGCCCAGAGATAAACTTTTTTATCACTCCTTCTGGAGAGGAAAAAACAACTCCGGAGATCAATCGCCGCAGGCAAAACATAACCCAAATTGTAATCGGTGTGCTCACCAATGATATTTATCCGCCCTGGTGCAGAAGAGAAAACTTCTGGATATGAATTGAAGATATCTTGAAAAACAAGGCCCAATGATTTTTTCATAAGGAGGTATATGAATTTTAAAGAAAACAAAAAAGAAAAGTCAAATGTAAAAATCAGCAATGAGAAGATTTAACAATTCTCTTGAATCTGTATAATTTTTATGTCATTATTCCACCTAATTTTTTAATAATATCTTTTATGTACCAGGAGGAATAATATGTCATTTATCTTTGAAGGATTCAAACCACTTCTTCTCTGGAAGCATTTTGAGCAAATCATGAAAATCCCTCACTGTTCAGGAAACGAGACGGGCCTGGGCGATTATATTATATCAGAGGCAAAACGTCTGGATCTGGTTTGGAAAAGGGATAAAGTCGGAAATGTTATTGTTGCAAAAAAAGCATCTCCAGGTCACGAAAATGCGGAAACAATTATTTTCCAGGGACATATGGATATGGTCGGTGAAAAAAACTCTGATGTTGCTCACGATTTTGCCAAAGATGCTATACAAGCTGAAGTCCAAGGAGAATGGGTTCAAGCTAAAGGAACCACTCTTGGCTCAGACAACGGGATAGGCGTAGCCGCCTCCCTTGCCATTATGGAAGAAAACAGCTTAAAACACGGCCCCCTGGAATTCCTTTTTACTGTGGATGAAGAGACAGGCCTCACCGGTGCTACTAAAATAGGACCTGGTTTTCTAACAGGAAAAAAACTCCTCAATCTGGACAGCGAAGATGAAGGAGCCTTTACAATTGGCTGTGCTGGCGGAGCTGATTCAGAAATCACCTATCAATTAAAGAGGCAGACAAGTAAAGGCGGCGAGCTCTACAGGCTCAAAGTTTTCGGTTTTAGAGGTGGACATTCAGGGATTGATATCGACCAGGGGCGTGGAAATGCAATAAAACTCCTTACCCGTTTGTTATGGCAGACCAAAAAAGAATTCCCATTTGAATTAGTAATAATAGAAGGCGGGAATAAAAGAAATGCTATCGCAAGAGAAGCATGGGCTGATGTTCTCCTTGACCCTGCCCAGAGTCAGGAGTTTTCCTCTTCCCTACAAAAAGCTTTTGAAAAAATAATAATTGAATATAAAACCATAGAGAAAGACGCAAACTTCTCTTTTGAAAAATCAGAAGAGGAAAAAGAAGATCCCTTGACTGACGAATCCCAGAAGGTTCTTATAAACCTCCTCTTTACTCTCCCCCACGGAGTGATTGCCAAACACCCTGAAATGAAAGACCTTGTAGAAACCTCTACCAATATGGCAATTGTTAAAACTTTTCAAGACCATGCCCAGATTATCTGCAGCAGCCGGAGCTCTGTGGCATCAGCCCTGGAAGCAACACGAAATTCGATCGAAGCTATATGTGAACTTGCCGGAGCAGACATTGTGCAACCTGATGGCTATCCTGGCTGGGCTCCCAACCTTCAGTCCTCTCTCCTTAAGATTTTTAAAGAATTATACCAGAGAACATTTCAAAAAGAGCCAGAAGTTGCTGCTGTTCATGCAGGCCTTGAATGTGGAATTATAGGAGAAAAATTTCCAGGCATGGATATGATTTCTTTTGGGCCCACTATTGAACATCCTCATTCTCCGGAAGAAAGGGTTCACATAGGATCTGTAGAAAAATTCTGGACTTTTTTAACCGCTGTACTCGCTGAGCTGGCCTAGGCTCAGATAATACCTAGCTCGCTGAACTGAGGAAATCCTGAATGAGATATCCCCCAGCAGGCGAAAAGAATAAGACTTAATAAAAAGACACCCAGGAAAAATATAAGAAAGGGATACTTCCCTCTTTCTTTTTGTCTTCGAAAATAAAGAAAAAGAGCAAGGAGAAAGCCAGCTCCTGCGGCGGGAAAAGCAAAAACAACTGACTGGCCTTCTATTGCTTCCACTGTAAAAGTAAAACCAAATAAAACTGCCCCGACTGAAAGAAGAATAATGTTTTTCCAGGAGATAGACTTGATAAAAAACTGGGAAGCTATAATGACCAAGCCTACAGAAATTAGAAAAACTCCTCCGTGCCATATAAGATGGCTGATTGTCTCATCAAAAAGATATGTGGCCCGGTATAATTCCGAATCTTTCATGTTCTGAACAAGTCTGGCAAGAGAATTCGAAGAGAGATGGATACCATGACCACTCACATAACAAAGAAATCCAATAGCTAAAAAGATCCGCGCCGAAATCCTTAAATTATCAAGCGAGGGCAACTGCCCTTGGATGGAATATAGAGTTTTATTGGTACGTGAATAAAAAATGTAAGCTAAAGGAATAACGGCAAAGGGAGTTATAAAATCAAGTGTATCTCCCCCAGTTAAAGGCCATTTAAGATAGCTCGTAAGGAGAGCTGGCAGGATATGAAAAAAAGCGAAGGAAAAACAGAAGGCAAAAAACCAGAAATATAGCCTATTACTATCTTCTTTCATTCAAATCTCCGTCAAAAGACATGATAGAAATTGAAATTAATTCCTAAACCCTCGTCAATAAGAGCAATGTCAAACCGAACAACAAAGTTTTGAAGATAATATCTCAATCCTCAGTCAATATCAACAACAGCTTTATTGAGCCTTATTCCTGAGAAGGATGGCCAAACGTTTCCCCAGTCTAAAAAAATGTTGCCTCTTTTGTTTTTTTTCTAATGGAAGTTCTTGAGAATATCAATTTAAAAAGTTGACTAACCCGAGTTAGTCAGCTTTTTAAAAATGTAATCCAAAATTTATCCCAAATCCAAAACCGCCAAAACTTACTCTTTTTTCAGGAAAATTTAGTATCATTGAACTATAAATCATATTAAATTGTTCATCATAGTCCCCAACATAATAACCGGTTAATTGAAAATCTTCGATTTTTACAGGAATATATTTGTAATCGATATTCACTCCCACTGACCAATGCCTATTGAAAAAGTAATCATATTCTCCAAAAGCAATAAAAGTTAAGCCATTTTTTGAAAAATTGATATTATCGCCTTTCCCTCCTGAGAATCTCCATTCAGATGTTCTAAAATCTAGATTAAGATTACTTATTCCTATTCCAGCTCCTAGTTTAAAAGATGACTTCCTGAGAAAAGCATCTGGAATAGGCATCCACGCGCCTGTAATATAGTAAACACTTCCCGAATAATTTCCCAAGAGATAAAGGTCTGTGTAGTATTGTCTTCCTTCTTTATAGACTGTAACGTACTTATAACCATGAATTTCATGCTCTCCTAAAGGAAAATATCCAACACCCAAGGCAAATTTTTGGCTGATTGAATATTCAATTCTTATATTTTTAAAAAAAATAACAGGATCTTTTGCTACTTGCGGGAAATCTGTTGGTCCATATGAACCAAATGAAACAAAGAATAGCATGAGCTCTCCACCTGGCTTTGTATCTCCAAAACCCCAATCTTTAAAATATCCTGAATAATTTTTAACTCCGTGAGAATTAAAATAACCAGGATTAAAAGTGAAATGAAAGCGGCTGAACTTACTAGATCTAGGTTTTTGATAATGTCTCTCATTAAATCTAATATGCTTTTTTTGAATTACATTTTTTTCAACAGGATTTCGAACTTTTTTCTTCATTAAAGAATTTGTCATTTTGTAACTATGAGGCAATTCTAGGGGAAACCGTGATTTAGAATTCAACTTTTTCAGAATGCTATCTACTTCTTCATTTGGCCTTCCTTCCAAAATTATCGACTCATCAATACCTTTGATAGCGCCCCAAATACCGCCAATTGGCGCTGATAAAATTGCCAATCCTAATCCTCCTATCAAAGCCTTCTGACCGGCTGTCATACTGAACCAACCAGGCGGATCATCGCCGCTTAAAAGACCCAGCAATGCACCACTTCCTCCGCCAATCAATAATCCAGCTCCAAGACCTTTTAATAACTTTGATTTCTTCAAAATTCGGATACTTCTCAATTCATATATATCCGTTGTAATCCCAGATAAAGATAAATCATCCATAAGAATAAGCTTGCTCCCTTTTACTGCTAGAAGTTCTGCCTTGATAATTTGGCCATCTAATGTCTGAATTAGAAGCTTAGCACCGTGTTTTTTTTCTTTAGCGTAAGAATCAGTCGCAAAAGTAATAACTGCAAAAAGTGTAATTAAAAATATTAGCTTCTTCCCCATTGATTTAAATTTTTTCTCTTTCATCTCATTCCTCCCTAATCTTCTTTCTCTACATAATTTAGGCATATTGGGGAAAAGAGTTGTCAAAGAGATGTTAAAAGTTTGTTAAAAGTTTGTTAAAAAAGCAGAAATATCGAAAAAAAGGGGACTGTTCCTTAAAAAATAGGAACAATCCCCAATATTTGCTGCTAGCAGAGGCTATTTTTACGAACCGGTAATTGTATACACTTTTTTCTGAGCATGGTCTCTCTGGAAAATGGATAATCTAAAGAATACTGAGGAAATAATCAAAGAACGGAATATCCGTTTCAGTATATTCCCTTTAGTTGACATTGTGGAGATAAATCTCCACCACCTTTTAACAATACTTTTCCAGGAATAGAAGTATTTATTGATTCTGCGATAGGCTTTAAAAACATCTTCCGAAGAAACTCGTTTTGGTGTAAAGACAAGATGGTCACCTTCATAATGTGAAAGGTCTTTATCAAAAATCCTCCCTTCTGACTCTACTTCTTTATGGAATGGTGTCCCGGGAATTGGGATGGAAATAGAGGTAAGTATTGAGCTCGGGTCAATATCATCAAGCCTCTCAGGCAGACTCTCGTAATAGGAAGGAGTATCCTCATCAAGAGCCAGCATCAAACCTGTAAATGTCAAAATCCCACGCTTCTTAAGCTTCTCAAACAGCTCCTTGTATTCCTCCACTTTGTTCTGCCTCTTATGGACTGATGAAAGGCTTGGCTCATTTAATGACTCCAATCCAATAAAAGCCATTCCGCACCGCGCCTCGACTAACAGGTCTATATATTCATCATCATGAAGGCAGTCAAAGCTGAACTGGGCTCCTAATCCCCATAGTTTCAATTTGGCGATCTCTTTTAAAAGTTCTTTGGCATAACCCATATCTCCACCGAGATTATTGTCAAGGAGCATTGCCATTTTGCGTTTATGGAATGGAAGTTTAGAGGTAGCGGTTAAATCACGGATCACATCCTCTATCGGCCTGCAGCGGTACGGAGTAGGTTTAACCGTAAGCTGACAGAAACTGCACTTGTATTTACATCCCCTCGTAGCCTCAGTCACAACAGGAACCGCAAAATCTGACTCAATCAGGTCATATCGTGGAGGAGGTATATTGTCTAAAGATGGAGCAAG
>JACKQG010006453.1_pt1 | contig 12352 bp, 3 predicted proteins | sample 8237621 | NCBI WGS metagenome assembly JACKQG01 (sample SAMN15677084, study PRJNA649215) | marine metagenome | biome: marine; feature: Black Sea; material: saline water; isolation source: suspended particulate matter (SPM) from the Black Sea western gyre | collected 2013-06-09/2013-06-10 | depth...
CAGCAGCCAAGAGAACCATAGACAGCCAGCTCGACGCGTACAACAACCCCCCGCCGCCTCCGGCTCCGGACCCCGAGTACACGGTCACCTTCATCGCCGGGCCTGGAGGCTCCATCGACCCCTCGGGCTCCGTCACCTACGTTGAGAACACCCGGGTCTGGGTGAAGGCCACCCCGGACCCCGGCTACGAGTTTGAGAAGATTACCCGGGACGGGGCGTTCTTCCACCCCGAAGCCCTTCTCCTCTACGAGGTCACAGGCAGTGTGGAGCTCACAGCCCACTTCACACCAGTCGAAACATCTGATCCGAGCGACCCCGGGGATGATGATGTCGACGACGTCGAGGACCAGGTCGACCAGATGGCGGAGGGCATCCCCCGGATCTACGCGCGGGGCGCAGGCCTCGCCCTTGTAGCCGTCGCCCTCGTGAAGGGGAAGGAGGAGCTGCTCAGCCTGAGGGCCCTCCTCGGCTAGCATATTCTTCATGTGATGAGATGATGAGACTCAACAACCTCAGACTGTGGCAGATAACCCTCATAGTGGCCCTTCTCCCCCTCGCCCGATTCGGTATGCTTTTCAGCGGCACCGGATTAACCGGCACCGTGATCATAGTAACCAATAATGGCGTACCCATCGAGGGTGCTATCCTACAGATCACCGCCCTTGAGGTAACGGGGTTTAAGGTTGGTTGGCCTGCCATTGATTACCCTTCGGACGCCTCGGGTAGGGTGGATATGGGGATGACAACCCTCGGAACCTATTATTTCACGGTGGCTGCCGCCGGATACATCTCCATAGAGGATACCATAACCATCGATGGCGTGGAGAACGAAAAAACTGTAGAGATGTATCCCATCTACACTCCCGATCTTCCTCCTCCCGAACCTCCTGAACCTGACCTGGGCTACACGCTCTCATGGTTGGATGGAGTGAGCCTGTTCTTCGGCCTCTGCACGGTGGGGCTCTACCTGAAGAAACCCGACGCCACAATCGACGAGATCACATCCCTGCTGGCTTAACCCCCCTTTTTCCCCTTATTTCTCTACTAGAATGATCCTCACTGATCGTCGAAATATAGTTATAGCAGCCGTCATCGTCATCTTCGTCTCAGGTTTCATTATTTACCGGGATTCCCAGAACAACACAGGTGGAATACAGGGGGAAGTAGGGATCCTGAGAGCAGATGGAAGTGAGAAGATCATAGGCAGCGAGCTCATACCCTTCTCGACGTGGGGAATAGGAGGAGTCAAACTAGAGGCGGGTGACTCCCTCTACTGCAAGGCCTGGCTCCAGATCCTGCCCGAAGGATTCCCAGCTGAGCTCGAGGAGATAGACCTCACCGTAAAGCACACCATCAACGGGGGTCCAGCAGAGGAGACGTGGGGGACCTCCCCTTCTGGTGACATCCCTAAAACGTATCCCGTGGAGACATGGTGGTCGAACACGCCGCTCCCCGAGGGCGAGGCCACCGTGATTCCTCTCCTCTTCAGAAACATCGATGGGGTGAGCTACTGGTCGATGCCGGTGGAGGATATTGACGCTCGCCTCAGCGGCTTCCCTGACGGTGACTACGTGTTTCAGGTGACCATCCTCGTCAACCGTTTCTCGGTGACATGGGACGAGTACGGCTCGAAGCGGGTTGAATCCTACTGGTATGAAGGCAATCCTGGTAGGCCAGTCGACAGCCCGTTCTTCTCATCGGTGCTCATCGTGGACATCAAGGTCACAAAGACGAGCCCCACGTTATCCGTCAGCGTCACATCCGAAAGCAGCGCATCCTTGAGCATCCAGCCCTAACCCTCTTTTCCCTATTTTTCATGTGGAGAAGGGCCCCGTCACTTGTGTCACCCGGGGCCTCTCTCCAACCCATATTATTCATATGGTGACATACATGAGAAACCGTAAAGCCCTCGGGCTTGTTTTCATACTGGTCATCTGCTTGTCAGTAGCAGTGCAGATACAGGCAGCCGAAGCCTACCGCTACAGACCTCGCCCTCAGAGGCCCCGACCCACTTCAATATCCCTCACAGCAGTCAAAACATCGGAGCATCGAACAGGCAACATGCTGACCGTGACCGTGCGGATACAGGGAAGAGTGAACGGAGGCACAGGACGCGTCAGTCTGTACGTGTCCCGCGTCGGATCGGTGACGCTTATGACGGGCAGCGACGGAACATTCAGCCACACCGTGTCCTTCAGGAAGCACATATGCCAGCCATCGATGAGCGTGTTCATCTACGCCCGGTTCTGGGGCTCCAGAACAGCCTACCCCTCCTCTGCACGGACAGTAATCCGAGTCTGACCCCACCACCCACCCTTTTTTTCATTCCATCCACCGGTAATCTCCCTATTTTTCATACGAGATGATGAAACACCGGTTTTCAAGGCTCATCGTTTTCACGGTGCTGCTGGCAGCCCTAGCCGGAGCCCTTCCCCTGAAAGAAGTCTCCGCCAGCTCTGCGCCAGTGACCCTCGGAACATTCACCCCGCCTCCCATCATGTTCGAGGAGACCGGGAGCTACGTGAAGCTGAACAACTCAGCATTCATTGTAGAGTTCTACAAGGACTCGGCGGGGTACAATAAAATCTACAATGCGTCAGGGGATGTGATTGTCTATGATGAGAGGCACTACCTCGAATACTGGCGAGATTCGAGTGAAACGTGGAATGTACGCGGTATTCCCTACAGCCTCACATGGGTCAAGGTCAGCGACTACCATTACAACGTCACCCGCCACTACACGGATTACATCGGGACGGATTGGAATATCACGTTTATCGTAAGGTCGGGTGAGCCGATCAAGAGCGTAGTGGTCGTTGACAGCGGGCAGACGGACTCTTATCGAATCTCATGGCAGTTAAGCGGAGTCACCTTCACGGACAATATCAGCGAGGTAAACGGGGTTGATTTTGGGAGTGGACAGCTTGGAATCTATTGGGATGACGTTTTTGAGAGTTTTGGGAACATAACGACAGCCTCCGTCGAGAGCCATGCACAGGGAAGGAAGCTCACGGTCAGTTTTACGGTGGGTGAGATTGCGGCGGGGAGTTCGCTTGTCCTTGACCCTGCCGTTGATGGGTCAACTACTCCTGCTGCGACAGGCGACAGTTATCAGAGGAGGATCGTCTGGGACGGGACGTATTGGTGGCTGTTCTACCACAATGGTACAGGTTGGAAGTACAAGTACAGTAGCGACTTGTCAACAATCGGTGGAGGTGCTACAGTTGAAGATGTCGGTACTGGTGGACGTGCCGGTGGAATATCCGTCACTTTCGACGGAAGCACGGGAATCCAGACATTTTACGGATACTATTCGGGGAACTATAAGCTCCGAGAGAGAGGCGGAACGATAAGCGGGACGACGATAAGCTGGGATGCCGCGACCTTCATTCTTCAGGATGGCTCGTATTACACTGGTCAGGGAAGCGTCTATAACCCGAGCGATGGTTTGTCGTGGGTTGCGGTACACAGGTACACCTCCAGAGATGTCACCCGTTACAGGTACACGACTTTCTGGGCAAGCGACGTGATTGACACCTCCGAATCCGTCACCACAACTACGGGTGGGATTGCTATGGTGGCTACCACTACAGGTATCTTCAACGTGCTTAAAGACAGTGGCAACAATCTACGGTATTCAACGGACTCGAATGACTTTGCTGCTATCGGTCAGACGTGCGCCGCGGGATATGGGGCGTTCTCGGTTGTCTCAGAGGGTGATGTGGTTCACCTTGCATATCTCGATGCGTCGAATAACCTTGAGTACATAAGGTGGAGCGGGTCAGCTTGGGGCGATGTTGAAACTATCATGGCTTCAGCCTCGGATGCCTTCTGCTATCCCGTAATCACTCTCGACGATGTAAATGGTGAGCTGTACGTTTTCTGGGGCGATGTAGGAACGGATGACATCTACTATCGTAAACGGGACAGCACGGGTGTATCAGGTAATTGGGATGGCTCGTCTACTACGCTTGTCGATGAAAGTGATTTAGTGGGTGGCGACACGTCTGGAAACGGGAGAATAACGGCTCCGCTGTACGCCAACAACTCGCAGATACCCGTTATGTACACGATAGGATCAAGCCCATACACAGTCAAAGTCGTTGAGTTAGCCATATCCTCGAACAGCGACCCCACGATCACCTCAGCCTCAAGTCCTGACCTGAAGGACACGGACAATATGTACGGCATGGATGGTTACTACTCTTTCCAAGTTGTAGTGAACGACGCTGACGGGGCGACTGACATCGACAAAGTGTATCTGCAAGCCAAGAGTGGCGAAACGGTGAGATGGGAGGTGCGGGCGACAAGCCTCACGGGAACCCCGTCATGGGCGATCCAGACAGGAGACACAATCATCGACATCACTACAAGCTCATGGTCGGAGGACGGCAACTCGGGAACGGCGACCTTCGAGGTTCGAGCCGAGTTTGATCATCCGGGGTATGCTGATCTTGAACTGGCGGTCTACGTCGAGGATTCCGCAGCCGCAAGTGCGGGATGGACGGATATGCAGACCGATTACTTCGACATCATCAACCGTGTAGTCGTTGAGAACTTCGCCGCATCCGACACGAGGCATAACGTAGGGGGGACCGTCACATTCTCGGGGAATATCTACTATGCGACAACCGTTTCAGGGAACACGGCTTCATCATACTATCCCGCAGATGCGCTTTTCACAGGGATCGACATCCACGATGCCTCCCACGCTAACAAGGCCAATGACCTTACCATCGTGAATGGAGCGTTCACATCCTCGGCGGTTACACTCTCAAGCTCGGTGACCTCGACAAATTACCACGTCTACCTGAATCTAGCACCTCCCTATGTTGACGCTGATGCTCCAGATGGTGATATGGTGGCGGTTGTCTCGGATCGTATTGAATTGGTTTCCGTTGCTTTCGATGACTCACGCATTGACGTTTCCGGGGGCGCTGAGGTCAGGTATGTTCTCAGGTATGATTATGATGATGTGGCTTTCGAGGGGACAGACGGGTCTATTGTAGGATTCACGTGGGATGCCGTAAATTCATGGTGGGACAAGGCCATCACAGGCTCTGGGTCGGTGACGACCACGAATTATGATGAGTCTGACCTTGGGGCGATCACCGATAGCAACTATGGGCTAACTGCAAAAGAAAATGACGCAGGAGCCAATATTATCACAGATAGGACTTATGCAACTGCAACCGCTGTTTCCGATACTCGGGTTAATGGTGCTGATGTAGTTACGGTTGATTGGACTATCAAGTTCGAGTACGACGATGAACTGGTCACGAGCGGGACACACACCATAGAAGGGCGACAGGCACTTCATCAAGGCTCTGGTGTATGGAGGGCTTCACCATTTGAAGCGGCACCGACTTCTGTAACATTTAATCAATTCACAAGCTCTGGCAACACGTATGGCATAACCGTTGAGAACGCTAATGGTCAGACGGATACCGTCATCTGGGACAGGATTCACGCTACGGCTACCTCGGTGAGTGACACCCGCGATAATGTAGGCGACACCGTGACGGTGGATTGGACCCTCAAGTATGATTACGATGAGGCTCTGGTCACAGATGGGACCGTCACCATCGAGGGCGTTTCAGCCTCTCATCAAGGCTCGGGTGTATGGAGAATCAGCCCCAATTATGGTTCAGTGACCTCCGTAACTTACAACGAGTTCACAGCAACGGGGAACGCCTACGGGATCACCGCTGTAGATGCTAACGGTCAGACGGATACCGTTATCTGGGACAGGATTCATGCTACTGCAACCGCTGTCAACGATAGTTCCCGTATTGATGTGTATGATACGATTGAAGTGGAGTGGACTCTCAAGTACGATCATGATGAGAGCGCGGTTACAGACGGATCGGTATGGATCGAAGGTATAGCGGCGACACATCAGGGTTCGGGCGTTTGGCAAATTCTACGGGGGTATTCGATCGTTACATCAGTAACATGGAACGAATTTACTGCTTCTGCGAATACACATGGAATTAGTGCCGTAGACGCGAACGGCCAAACTGACACGGTAATCTGGGATCAGATTGAGGTTGTCTCTGTTGCCTTCGATGACAGCCGGATTGATGTGAGTGGGTCGGCAGAAGTCCGATATGTGCTCAGATATGATCACGATGATGTCGAATTTGGCTCAGGTAATGCGATTGTTGGCTTCACCTGGGACAGCGTCAACTCGTGGTGGGATAAGGCGATCACGGGGTCAGCCTCAGTGACGACCACGAACTATGATGAAAACGATCTCGGCGCAATCACGGATGCGAACTATGGGCTTACTTATCTCGAAGAGGACGCAGGAACCAACATCATCACCGACAGAGTGGAGATCTACTATGAGGAGTTGGATGATAGTCGTGTAAACATCAACATCAACATCGAGTACCGGGTCAAGGCCCGGCTGGACTATGACAACCATGAGCTCGGGACAGGCGACTCGGTGACAGCCAACTCGGGGGCGATGGCATGGGACTCGGGTAACGGCTGGTTCGACGACCAGAGAACTACAGGTTCAGTGGGCGATTATGTGTTCTCTGTATCCTCAGCATCTGAGGCAACTTATGGGATCACGTCTCTCTGGGACAATGCCCCATCGAGAACAGGCATCTGGGACCGCATCGAGATAGTCTCGGTGGCCTTTGACGATTCAAGAGTCAACATCGGGGCCAACGCAGAGGTCAGGTTCACCCTGAGATATGACTACGACGACGTCGCGTTCACCGACGCGAAGGGGTCCATAACCGGGTACACCTTCGATACGCCAAACGGATGGTGGGAGAAGACGGTCGCTGCTCCCGGGTCACCCGGCTCGGAGCTCTACGATGAGAACGACTTTGCCGTGACCGACAGCACGTATGGCCTGACCGCCGAGGAAGATGATGCCGGGGCCTCCCTCATCGGCGACCGTATCAACTTCAAGACCGCGACACTGGAGACGACAGACGCACACATCAACTCTGACGCAACTGGTGAGTGGTACGCCGAGCTCCTGTACGAGTATGATAGCGCGGAAGTCACAGATGGAACGGTCACTCTCAACACGGGCTCGATGTCCTGGGATTCCGGCGGCGATCACCGCTGGGAACATACAAACGCACCCGCCGCCGTCGCGGATGTGGCCCGAAACATCGCCTCGGTGAGCGGAAACGCCTACGGGATAACCTCTTTGAACACGGCTGTCACCGGCGACTCCGAGACCATCGAGTTCGACGAAGTCGTCTTCCAGACGGGCACGTTCTCCGTGACTGATGGACGGGTCAACTACAATGCCAACGGAGAATGGTATGTCAAGCTGATGCTGGATAACAACGATGAAGCGATCACATCCGGGACGATCACCCTGAACACGGGAGCCATGTCATACGATGGTGGCGACACGAGGTGGGAATACACCAACTCCAAGGGGTCGGTTGGATCTGAGGCGAGGAATATTGCCTCTGTCTCAGGACTCACGGGGGGCATCACGAAGATTAATGCAGCTGTCACCGGGGACTCTGAAACAGTGATCTTCGACCGCGTACACGCCACGGCGACAACGGCCTCCGACAATCGCGATGACATTAACGATAACGTGAACATTGATTTCACCCTCAAGTATGACTACGACGAGGCGCTGCTCACGGATGGAACGGTGACGATTGAGGGCTTTTCTGCCGCTCATCAGGGCTCCGGCGTGTGGAGGATCACTAAAACCTCTGCGGCTGTCACAGCGGTCACGTACAACGAGTTCACATCCTCGGGGAACGCCTACGGGGTCACGGCTGTTGACATGGATGGACAGGCAGGTGAGGAGGTGATCTGGGATCGCATTGAGATTGTGTCGGTGGCTTTCAGCGACTCCCGGATCAACGTCGGGGGCAGCTCTGAGGTCCGGTATGTCCTCAGGTACGACTATGACGACGTCCAATTCGACTCAGGGAAGGGGAGTATAACCGGGTTCACCTGGGACGGGGTGAACAGCTGGTGGGATAAGGCGATCACAGGCTCGGCTTCCGTGACGACTACAAACTATGATGAGAGCGATCTCGGCGGTATCACCGATGCAACCTACGGGATAACGGCAGTAGAGAATGATGCTGGCTCTAACATCATCACGGACAGGGTTCATGCTACGCTGACCTCGGTGAGTGACACCCGCGATAATGTAGGCGACACCGTGACGGTGGATTGGACCCTCAAGTATGATTACGATGAGGCTCTGGTCACAGATGGGACCGTCACCATCGAGGGCGTTTCAGCCTCTCATCAAGGCTCGGGTGTATGGAGAATCAGCCCCAATTATGGTTCAGTGACCTCCGTAACTTACAACGAGTTCACAGCAACGGGGAACGCCTACGGGATCACCGCTGTAGATGCTAACGGTCAGACGGATACCGTTATCTGGGACAGGATTCATGCTACTGCAACCGCTGTCAACGATAGTTCCCGTATTGATGTGTATGATACGATTGAAGTGGAGTGGACTCTCAAGTACGATCATGATGAGAGCGCGGTTACAGACGGATCGGTATGGATCGAAGGTATAGCGGCGACACATCAGGGTTCGGGCGTTTGGCAAATTCTACGGGGGTATTCGATCGTTACATCAGTAACATGGAACGAATTTACTGCTTCTGCGAATACACATGGAATTAGTGCCGTAGACGCGAACGGCCAAACTGACACGGTAATCTGGGATCAGATTGAGGTTGTCTCTGTTGCCTTCGATGACAGCCGGATTGATGTGAGTGGGTCGGCAGAAGTCCGATATGTGCTCAGATATGATCACGATGATGTCGAATTTGGCTCAGGTAATGCGATTGTTGGCTTCACCTGGGACAGCGTCAACTCGTGGTGGGATAAGGCGATCACGGGGTCAGCCTCAGTGACGACCACGAACTATGATGAAAACGATCTCGGCGCAATCACGGATGCGAACTATGGGCTTACTTATCTCGAAGAGGACGCAGGAACCAACATCATCACCGACAGAGTGGAGATCTACTATGAGGAGTTGGATGATAGTCGTGTAAACATCAACATCAACATCGAGTACCGGGTCAAGGCCCGGCTGGACTATGACAACCATGAGCTCGGGACAGGCGACTCGGTGACAGCCAACTCGGGGGCGATGGCATGGGACTCGGGTAACGGCTGGTTCGACGACCAGAGAACTACAGGTTCAGTGGGCGATTATGTGTTCTCTGTATCCTCAGCATCTGAGGCAACTTATGGGATCACGTCTCTCTGGGACAATGCCCCATCGAGAACAGGCATCTGGGACCGCATCGAGATAGTCTCGGTGGCCTTTGACGATTCAAGAGTCAACATCGGGGCCAACGCAGAGGTCAGGTTCACCCTGAGATATGACTACGACGACGTCGCGTTCACCGACGCGAAGGGGTCCATAACCGGGTACACCTTCGATACGCCAAACGGATGGTGGGAGAAGACGGTCGCTGCTCCCGGGTCACCCGGCTCGGAGCTCTACGATGAGAACGACTTTGCCGTGACCGACAGCACGTATGGCCTGACCGCCGAGGAAGATGATGCCGGGGCCTCCCTCATCGGCGACCGTATCAACTTCAAGACCGCGACACTGGAGACGACAGACGCACACATCAACTCTGACGCAACTGGTGAGTGGTACGCCGAGCTCCTGTACGAGTATGATAGCGCGGAAGTCACAGATGGAACGGTCACTCTCAACACGGGCTCGATGTCCTGGGATTCCGGCGGCGATCACCGCTGGGAACATACAAACGCACCCGCCGCCGTCGCGGATGTGGCCCGAAACATCGCCTCGGTGAGCGGAAACGCCTACGGGATAACCTCTTTGAACACGGCTGTCACCGGCGACTCCGAGACCATCGAGTTCGACGAAGTCGTCTTCCAGACGGGCACGTTCTCCGTGACTGATGGACGGGTCAACTACAATGCCAACGGAGAATGGTATGTCAAGCTGATGCTGGATAACAACGATGAAGCGATCACATCCGGGACGATCACCCTGAACACGGGAGCCATGTCATACGATGGTGGCGACACGAGGTGGGAATACACCAACTCCAAGGGGTCGGTTGGATCTGAGGCGAGGAATATTGCCTCTGTCTCAGGACTCACGGGGGGCATCACGAAGATTAATGCAGCTGTCACCGGGGACTCTGAAACAGTGATCTTCGACCGCGTACACGCCACGGCGACAACGGCCTCCGACAATCGCGATGACATTAACGATAACGTGAACATTGATTTCACCCTCAAGTATGACTACGACGAGGCGCTGCTCACGGATGGAACGGTGACGATTGAGGGCTTTTCTGCCGCTCATCAGGGCTCCGGCGTGTGGAGGATCACTAAAACCTCTGCGGCTGTCACAGCGGTCACGTACAACGAGTTCACATCCTCGGGGAACGCCTACGGGGTCACGGCTGTTGACATGGATGGACAGGCAGGTGAGGAGGTGATCTGGGATCGCATTGAGATTGTGTCGGTGGCTTTCAGCGACTCCCGGATCAACGTCGGGGGCAGCTCTGAGGTCCGGTATGTCCTCAGGTACGACTATGACGACGTCCAATTCGACTCAGGGAAGGGGAGTATAACCGGGTTCACCTGGGACGGGGTGAACAGCTGGTGGGATAAGGCCATCACAGGCTCCGGCTCAGTCACCACTACGAACTGGGATGAATCTGACTTCGCAGTAACCGACTCCACCTACGGTTTGACCGCCGAAGAAGATGATGCGGGAGCCAACATCATCACCGACCGGGTGGAGATCTACTATGAAGCGGTAGACGACCCCCTCGTGCTGAAGAACGAGAACATAGAGTATCGCATTAAGGCGCGGCTGGACTATGACGACCACGAGCTCGGGACAGGCGACTCGGTGACCGCCAACTCGGGGGCGATGGCATGGGACGCTGTAAACTCATGGTTCGACGACCAGAGGACCCAGGCCACCGTCGGGAGCTACCTGTTCGACGTCACCGCGGCCTCCGAGGCCACCCACGGGATCACCGCCCTCTACGAGCCCCAAACCTCCCCCACGGGCTACTGGAAGGACACCCCCAGCAACGACGCAGCCGACTCCGACGCCACATTCGACGTGGACATCTACGGGTGGGTGAACGTCACCGTGACCGATGAGGACTTGGTTGCGAATCTGGCCACCGTTGAGGTTCAGGTGACGACGAGTGGCTCCGAGGTGTTCACCCTCCGGTGGACGCAGAGCTCAGGGGTCTTCTCGGAGCAGAGCGACGCAAGCGGGGTGTGTACCCTGGACGTTTCCGGGTCGACCCGGGTGAACGTGGACGCTGACACGGATAGGATAGGGTTCAGGTTCAAGTTGAGCGCAGGCGCCCAGATGGGCGCGGTGAGTGTTCAGGCCACCACTATTGATGACGACGCTTACAGCGATCAGGACCCGTATAGCAGCGAGTTCAGCGTCAACTGGTACGGGGAGATAACCGTCGGCGACGGGTCTCACAGCTGGTCGAGCCTGAGCCCAGGCGACTCCCAGCAGACCCTGGACGCCCCCGTCGACACGGACATAGACGTCACGGTATCATCGAACGGAGCCTTCGACCTCCAGGGAAAGGTGAACCAAGCCCCGACAAGCGGCGCCTACACGATCCCCCTCGCCAACCTGCTGATCCACGAGGATACGGTGGGCTCCGCATCTGCGCTGACCACCGGCTACGTCGACATCGGGGGACTGACGAGCCAGTCCCGGGGCCTGAGCCTGGCGAAGAGCTTCAAGCTCTGGCTGACCGTGCCCAACCCCCAGCAGGACGGATCCTACACGTACACCCTCAGCGTACAGATAGCAACACCCTAAACCCTCCCATATTTCTCCTCTGAGACACATTGGTTGAACGAACAAGGCTCCTGGGTCTGCTCATCATCATGGTGACAACCACTCTTCTCGTGATTCCGGAGGGCTTCTCGAGGCAGCAGTTCTCCATCGGCCTCGGGATCAGCCACCGCGCCTCCGAGGTGACGGCGTACCCGAACCGGGTGAACAGCTTCGAGGTGGCAAGGATCTACAACACCGGGGACGAGGTATTCACCGTAAAGGCGGTCTGGAAGCTCATAACCGAGACGACGGACATAAGCGTCGACCTGTTTCCCCCTGAGAGAACGTTGCAACCCGATGAAACCTATCTTCTCACAGCCACAGCTGCCACAACCGAGCATCTGGGCACCACCCACGGGGTCGTAGAGATCATCACCGTATCCGGCGCCGTCGCCCCGGATGCCTTCGTGGGCGGGGTCGTCGTTCCGGGGGCGGAGCTGCCCTTCCAGCTCAGAGTAATGAACCCGCCCGCGTCAACGCAGCCCCTCGATGGGAGGGCCCTGGGCG
>JACKQG010006454.1_pt1 | contig 12352 bp, 8 predicted proteins | sample 8237621 | NCBI WGS metagenome assembly JACKQG01 (sample SAMN15677084, study PRJNA649215) | marine metagenome | biome: marine; feature: Black Sea; material: saline water; isolation source: suspended particulate matter (SPM) from the Black Sea western gyre | collected 2013-06-09/2013-06-10 | depth...
GCAGCTACAAAGAAGGGTACATTGTTTTCCTTGCAAAGGACTGCAAGCGGGTATGTCCCGATCTTGTTGGCAACATCGCCATTGTTTACTGTGCGGTCGGTTCCGACGATTGCCATTTTGATTTCACCTGTGCGCAGGATTGCCCCCGCGGTATTATCGGTGATGAGTGTGACCGGTATATTGTCCTGCATTAATTCCCAGGCGGTAAGACGGCATCCCTGAAGGACAGGTCTTGTTTCGTCAGCGATGACATGAATCTTTTTACCCTGCTCGTCTGCTGCCCGCATCGGGCCGGTCGCAGTGCCGTAGCCTCCGGTTGCAAGTGAGCCTGCATTGCAATGAGTGATGAGTGTATCTCCATCTTTTATAAATGCCGCACCGTACTGTCCGATCGTCTTGTTAATTTTAATATCATCCTGCAGCACTCTTTGAGCTTCTTCATTTAGAAATGTCTTCAGTGCATCAACGGACTCTCCCTTTCTCTCTTCGAGCATCTTTCTTGTACGCTCTACTGCCCACTGGATATTGACCGCGGTAGGTCTTGTCTCAAGCAGTTCGTTGAATACCGGCTCGAGTCCCTTTAAAAAATCATCATAGTTATCTGCGGTTACTGCATTTGCACCTATAGCGATGCCCATAGATGCAGCTATGCCTATGGCAGGAGCGCCGCGTACCCAGAGCTTCTTAATGCCTTCTGCCACCATGTGATAATCTTTGCAGTCAACATAGACGACTTCTCTTGGCAGCTTTGTCTGGTCCAGCATGTGTACAACACCGTTTTCAAGGGAAATAGTATCAATCATTTTTCTCTCCTAATTATTAATTTGATTCCAGGCAGTATTGTCATGATAAACAGCGTTGCATATTATGACTGTTATCCAGGATATAATTATGCCTTTTTGAGGCAACAAAGTCACCCATAATTTTTCGGTTGCTTATAAAATTCATTAATATGTGCAGGGATAAATTGCGGGAGGAAGTGGTTGTATGTAGATGAAGTGCTTATTGAGGGTTAAGGCTGCCGTTGTATTCAGGTTTAAGTATTTTGATTTTTTCTTTAATACCGTCTGTAATAAATACCTGTTTGTTCTGGTCAATCAGTACTGCATCCATGCCCTCTGAGTTCAGCAGCATCAGGCCTTTTTCTGGTCCGAGGATAAAAATTGCGGTTGAGAGACTGTCGGAAAGATAGCCTTCAGGTGCTATAACAGTAGCGCTTATAAGGCCGGAGTCAGAGGGGTAACCTGTTCTGGGGTCAAGTATGTGATGATATCTCTTGCCGTCTTTGATGAAAAATCTCTGATAATCTCCGGAGGTTGAGACAGCCCTGTCCAGCAGGTCAATGCTTGCGATAATGTCTTCCCATGGCTTATCCATGGTCTTTGCAGGCCGCGGATCCTGAATGCCGATGCGCCAGGGGGAGCCATCTGCATTATTGCCAAAACCCCTTATATCGCCGGCAATTGCTACAAGTGCTGCATTGACTCCAGTGTTCTTAATGGCCTCTATAGCCTTATCTGCGCCGTATCCTTTTGCTATCCCGCCCAGGTCTATCTTCATGCCTGTTTCAGTCAGGAAGACCTCGGAGTTTTCGGTATTAATCTGGATTCCGGAGTATCCGATATGGCGCAGTGAATTGGAAATGGTTTCCTTTGTCGGCAATACGTGTTTCGTCTCCCCTTTGGTAAACTGCCAATGTCTGAGCAGAGGGGCTATGGTCGGATCAAATGCCCCGTCTGTAAGCTTTGAGATAGCCACAGCTTTTTGGAGCATATCCAGTGTCTCTGCGCTTACTTCGACGGGTGCAAGTCCAGCGGCCCTGTTCAGCGCACTCAGTTCGCTTTTGTCATCATAGTAATTAATTAGGTTTTGAATTCGTTCAATGGCATTAAATCCGGCATCTATGGCTGTCTCTGCATTTGTGCGGCTAGTGCTTGTGACCGTGATAGTGCAGTACGTGTCCATTAAAACCCGGCTCTTTTTATAAGTCTGCTTTGAATTATTGCAGCCTGCTATTATTAGTATTACGAAAATGGCACATAGGGTCGGCATCCACTGCAAAATAGTGCGCCCCCTGCTGTCCTTTGCTGTATGCTTGTGACGGGTGTTCATGCCTGCTGCTTTTCTTTTAGTTTCGGTTTCAGGAATCTGCCAGTGTGGGATTTGGTGCTTCGTGCTATTTTTTCGGGCGTACCCTGGGCGATCACTTTACCGCCGCGTTCCCCGCTTTCAGGCCCTATATCTATTATGTAGTCGGCACTCTTAATGACGTCCAGATTATGCTCTATGACTAATACGCTGTTTCCGGCCTCAACCAGTTCATTAAGCACCTCAAGCAGTTTTTGTATATCCACGAAATGTAGACCCGTGGTAGGTTCATCAAGTATATATAAGGTGTTGCCTGTGGCTGGCCGGCTAAGTTCTCTGGCGAGCTTTACCCTCTGGGCCTCGCCGCCGGAAAGGGTGGTGGCGGACTGGCCGAGCTGGACATAGCCAAGGCCGACTTTATCAAGTACATTCAGCCTGTGAAGAATGCGCGGGATCGCAGAGAAGAAATCCATTGCCTGGCGGACAGTCATATTAAGTACATCAGAAATATTTTTATCCCTGTACCGTATTTCCAGGGTTTCTCTGTTATAGCGGCTGCCCCTGCATATCTCGCAGGGTATATATAGATCAGGCAGAAAGTGCATGGATATCTTAACGAGGCCGTCGCCGCTGCAGGTTTCGCATCGGCCGCCTTTGACATTAAAGCTGAACCTGCCGGGTTTGTATCCGCGCACCCTTGCTCCCGGCAGTTGTCCGAATAGATCACGTATTAAGGTGAAGATACCGTTATAGGTTGCCGGGTTAGAGCGGGGCGATCTTCCGAGGGGGGACTGATCGATATCGATTATCTTATCTATCTTTTCTGCCCCCTCAATATTTAGATGCCTGCCCGGCACAGCGCCCGCTGCATGTAATTTTTTAGAAAGGGCCTTGTACAGGATATCTATTATAAGGGAGCTTTTACCTGAGCCCGAGACACCCGTAACGCAGGCGAAGGTTCCGAGCGGTATTTTCACATCTATGTTTTTCAGATTGTAGGATCTGGCACCCTTGATTTCTATGAATTCTTTCGGGTTTCTTCGTATGAGAGGTATGGGAATACTTCTGCTGCCCCGGAGAAATGATCCAGTCAGTGATGATTTATCACGCTTAATGTGCGCAAGTGTTCCGCTAGATACAACATAACCGCCCCGAACTCCGGCCTCCGGCCCCATATCCACTATATGATCGGCCCTTAGCATGGTATCTTCATCATGCTCGACAATAAGGACGCTATTGCCCATAGTTTTTAACTGGCATAAGCTGTCAAGAAGCTTTTCATGGTCTCTTGGATGCAGGCCGATGCTTGGCTCATCAAATATATATAAGACCCCGGTAAGGGAAGAGCCTACCTGTGTTGCAAGTTTCACCCTCTGTGCCTCCCCGTTTGAAAGGGTGGCTCCTGCACGGTCGAGGGTTAGATAATCCAGCCCGACGCTTTTCAGGAACCCCAGTCTCTCCCTGACTTCTTTCAGGATTTTTGAGGCAATGGTTTTCTCTGCAGCTGTAAGCTTAAGGTTTTTCAGAAACTCTATGGCACCGCCTATGGGCATTGCGGAGAGTTCGCCTATATTGAGTCCACCGAGTCTGACAGATAGTGCTTCTTTCCTTAAGCGTAAGCCGCTGCACTCCGGGCATTTTTTCAGCCTGTCCCCGGATTCGCCTTCCTCATCTACATTGGAAAAACCAAGCCCTCTGCACCCGGGGCAATAGCCATGAGGGCTGTTAAATGAAAAGAATCGGGGGCTGATTTCCGGATAACTGGTGCCGCAGTGATGGCAGGCCATCAGGGTGCTGAAGTAGAGATCCCTGTCCTCATTAATGATATTAACAGTAACTGCGCTGGAAAAGCCGGTTGCATGGGTTATGGCCTGGGTAACATGTTTTTCTATCCCCGGCTTTATGATAAGCCGGTCAATTACGATATCAATGTTGTGTCGCTTGTGCTTGTTTAGTTTTACCTCTCCCGTTATATCTGTCATTTCGCCGTCAATCCTTGCGCGTATGATTCCCTTTCGCCTGGCTTCTTCCAGTTCCTTTTTATATTCACCCTTACGGCCGGACACAATGGGGGAAAGAATCTGTATTCTGGTGCCCTCGGGCAGGGCAAGGACATTCTCGATTATCTGCTGCGACCTTTGCGTGGCAATACTATTGCCGCATTTATAGCATGAAAGGATCCCGATTCTCGTGTAGGCGACCCGCAGGTAGTCATATATTTCAGTGACAGTACCTACTGTTGAGCGGTATGTCCTGGCGCTGGATTTCTGGTCAATGGCTATGGAAGGCGAGAGTCCCTCGATGGAGTCTACATCTGGTTTTTGCATCTGGACAAGAAACTGCCTGGCGTAGGCAGAAAGGCTTTCAACGTACCTGCGCTGGCCTTCGGCGTATATGGTATCAAAAGCCAGAGAGGATTTGCCTGAGCCTGAGGGCCCTGTGATTACAACCAGCTTGTCGCGTGGTATGCGCAGGCTTATATTCTTAAGGTTGTGCACTCTGGCACCTTTTATGTCAATAGTATTGAGCATGGCGGGTCTTAGCATCATTAATATACCTTATGAAACATCTGATATGTCAAATATTCTATTAATTATGGTACAATATAAAGCTTAACAATATAACCCTGAATATTTTTGAAATTTCGGGGTTTCTGCTCACCAAAACATTATTGCCTGGAGGACATTTAAATGAAAAAAAGAAACTACCTTTTTACTTCAGAATCAGTATCAGAGGGACATCCTGACAAGGTTGCGGACCAGATTTCAGATGCGGTTCTAGATGCAATTTTTACAGAAGATCCCAAGGCTCGTGTAGCATGCGAAACCATGGTTACTACTGGTATGGTCGTACTCGCCGGTGAAATTACTACAACTGCCTGGGTGGATATGCAGGACGTTGTAAGACAGACTATTAAGAAAATTGGTTATAACCACTCTGATATGGGTTTTGACTGGGAGTCATGCGCTGTACTTACTTCTATTGATAAGCAGTCAGCAGACATTGCAATGGGCGTTGATGAAACGAACGACCACGAGCAGGGTGCAGGCGATCAGGGACTTATGTTTGGTTATGCCACTAATGAGACGGATGTACTTATGCCTGCCCCTATTACTTATGCGCACAGGCTGGTTCACCGTCAGGCGGAGGTTCGCAAAAACGGTACTCTTCCATGGCTCAGGCCGGATGCAAAGAGCCAGGTTACATTCAGGTATGAAGATAATAAGCCTGTAGGAATAGAAGCTGTTGTTCTTTCAACTCAGCATTCACCAGATATTGAGTACAAGGCCCTGAAAGAGGCGGTAATGGATGAGATTATCATGCCTATTCTTCCAGCTGACTGGATAACCCCTCATACAAAGTTTCACATTAATCCGACCGGACGTTTTGTAATCGGCGGTCCTGTTGGTGACTGCGGACTGACCGGGCGTAAAATAATTGTTGATACCTATGGCGGATCAGCGCGTCATGGCGGCGGTGCTTTTTCTGGTAAGGATCCTTCCAAGGTTGACCGTTCTGCCGCGTATGCAGCACGGTATGTTGCAAAAAATATAGTTGCTGCGGGTCTTGCAGACCGTTGTGAACTACAGGTTTCCTATGCCATTGGTGTGGCCGAGCCTACATCGATTACTATTGAGACTTTCGGAACAGGTAAGCTTGAAGAATCCAAGCTTGAAGAACTGGTTCGTGAGCATTTTGATCTGCGCCCAAGAGGACTCATAAAAATGCTTAATCTCTTGAGGCCCATTTATGCAGAGACTGCAGCTTATGGACATTTCGGCAGAGAGGGTGACAATTTCCCTTGGGAAAAGACTGATAAAGCAGAGGATCTGAAGAACGCAGCTAAGTAATATCAATACCGGGGGATATCCTTTTGGATGTCCCCCCTTATTTATGCTTATTTCAGGGATACTTCCCGTCCAAACGTCTAAATAAAACATTCCTATTGAAATAGAGCGGCTGCAATAGTTACGATACACATTATAAAAATTTAAGGATATTATTGCCTTTTTGTACAATTAAAAAGGCTTTGCCCGTTACAGTGAATGGAATGGGCAATCATTCTGTAAACAAATTAAGGAGGAAGATTTATGTCTACGACAAATGATTACAAGGTTGCTGATATCAGCCTTGCTGAGTGGGGAAGAAAAGAGCTAGATATTGCTGAGAAGGAAATGCCGGGATTAATGTCTCTCAGGGAGAAATTCGGCGCTGAACAGCCGCTTAAGGGTGTTCGCATCTCAGGATCTCTGCATATGACTATACAGACAGCGGTTCTTATCGAAACACTCGTAGCCCTTGGCGGTGATGTCCGCTGGGCAAGTTGTAATATTTTTTCAACTCAGGATCATGCTGCGGCCGCTATAGCCGCAGCCGGTATTCCTGTTTTTGCCTGGAAGGGTGAGACACTTGAGGAATATTGGTGGTGCACTAATGAGGCGCTTAAATTTCCTGATGGGAAAGGTCCTGAGCTGATCGTCGATGATGGCGGAGATGCTACGATGTTTATTCACATGGGATTTGATGCAGAAAAAGATGCAGCCGGTCTTGATGAGCCTACAGATAATAAAGAACTTCAGATCGTCAAGGATCTTCTGAAAAAGCTTCTTGTTGAGGATAATCAGAGATGGCATCGTACAGTTAAGGATTGGAAGGGTGTGAGTGAAGAGACTACAACAGGTGTTCATCGTCTGTATGAAATGATGAATAACGGTACTCTTCTTATTCCGGCCATTAATGTGAATGATTCTGTAACAAAATCTAAATTTGATAATCTTTACGGCTGCAGAGAGTCTCTTGCGGATGGTATCAAGAGGGCAACTGACGTGATGCTGGCCGGGAAGGGTTCAGTGGTTTGCGGGTATGGTGATGGAGGTAAGGGTTGCGCTAAGGCTCTGAAAGAATACGGTTCCAGGGTCATAGTTACAGAAATTGATCCTATCTGCGCTTTGCAGGCAGCGATGGAGGGATTTGAGGTTGCTACTACTGAAGATACCCTGGGAGAGGGAGATATTTATGTGACAACGACAGGGAACAAGGATATAATCACTGTCGAGCACATGGCAAAGATGAAAGATCAGGCCATTGTCTGTAATATCGGTCATTTCGATAATGAGATACAGGTTGAACTGCTTAACGAGTATCCCGGAATTGAAAAGATTAATATCAAGCCTCAGGTTGACAAGTATGTCTTCCCGACAGGTAACGCGATCTTTATGCTTGCAGAAGGAAGGCTTGTAAATCTTGGATGTGCAACAGGACACCCGTCCTTTGTTATGTCTAACAGCTTTACCAACCAGACTCTTGCTCAGATAGATCTCTGGAAGAATAAAGATGTTTATGAAAACAAGGTATATCGTCTATCAAAAGAGCTGGATGAAGAGGTTGCGCGCTTACACCTTGCAAAGATTGGAGTTAAGCTTACTAAGCTCTCCAAAGAGCAGGCAGATTACATAGGAGTATCAGTGGACGGCCCGTATAAGCCGGAACATTATAGATACTAATATTAGATTTATCTAATATGAAGTGGGGGCGGAATTGATCTGCCCCCACTTTTTTTTGTTTGGAGGCCTTTTTTCGGGTTGATATAGCAGCAAAGAGTTCTTGGATGCACGAGGGTCCCAATATATATATGAACTTGAATAACTACTGGACCCCTTGCTCTTGCAGTAGATGCTCCTGTACGCCGGGAGTATAATAGATAATATTTACGGGAAGGTTATAAAATTATAAATTAACAATGGAGGGTGGCATGAAAGTATTGATTATCAGCGCTGATAACTTTGAGGACTCTGAACTGCTGGTCCCTATGTATCGTATGCTGGAAGAAGGGTATGAGGTCTATATTGCCTCGATAGAGAAAGGGATCATCATAGGCAAAAAGGGATATGAGGTCCAGCCCGATTTAGCACTTCATGAGGTGGACCCTTCAGCATATGATGTTCTGATACTTCCCGGCGGTAAGGCACCGGCAGTAATCAGGCAGAACACGAGGGCCCTTGAGATAGCAAGACATTTTATGGAAACTGATAAACCAATTGGGGCTATCTGCCATGGACCACAAATTCTCATATCTGCTGGAGTTATGAAAGGAAGACATGCAACATGCTACCGCCTGGTTGCCGAAGAACTGAAAGGCGCGGGGGCTGTTTATGAAGATGCTGAGGTAGTTGTTGATAATAATCTTGTTACTTCAAGAATACCCTCTGACCTTCCGTATTTTATGAGGGCTATCATGCAAGTTGTAAAGCAATAGTATCGCCCCGGCTTCATGAACTCTGATGGAAATCCTGCTCATAATCGCGATCATGCTGTTGTTCGGCACTGCCCAGTAGGAAAGGGACAACATATTGGTTACTCAGGAAAGACAGGTTTTTCTACTGCTGCTCACCTTCACTATAGTGGGCGGCGCGGCCGTGTGTTAAACTAGCAGAAACTTGCACACAAAGTGGTGGAGTGGAATGCATGGAACAATTTATAGAACAAATAAAGACAGATAAAGAAATTTTACTCTACCTTATCGATACGGTTAAGCCTGAATACTTTATAGAACTGGCCGGCAGTGCGCCGGAGTTTCAGGAAACTGTTTTTAAGGGGTTTGCTGTAAAACAGGAAAATCTTGTTCATATACGAGTGCGTCTGCTTAGCTGGTATAAAAATAATGTCAGGAAAATCACGACCCTTTGTGAGGCCTGGAAATTATTTCATAAGCCCCTTATTGATTTCTTTGATGCTATGTCTGATTCATTCATGCAAAAACATAAGGGGTTTTTTATGGAATATTTTCAGGCGGAATTTTTTATTGTGCTTGAAGGCGTGGCTGAGAAATCCACCCTCATAGCCACAGAGCATGCGCCAGCAGATACGGGGACATCCAGCAATGAGATGTTGGACTGTACGATTCCTTTTATTGAATATTTAAAATGCATAATACCGAGTGAGGCGGCAGTCGGCGAGACTGAGAAGGCGGATCCGGTTAAGAGTGAGACAAAAGCAGGCGCCGGTGAAAAGAAGCTTGAGAAACTTCGAAAAAAACTGGCGGAACGGGAGTCTGAACTTGAGGCATTAAAATCAGCTTATAGCGATTTAGCAAAGAATCATGATGGTTTGGAGAAGAAGCACAATTCTCTGATAAAGAGTGCTGCTGTGCAAAAGGAGCAGTTTGTAAAAGATGCGGCAGAACTCGAGATTTCCATACGTAAAAAGATGAGGCTGGATTTCGAATCCATTGACGATGAGCGTGAGTTTGCGGCACCTGCTGAAGAGAATCGGTCGGTGATCGTATTTGCTGAACAGGCGATCAAATTACAGTCCGCTAAAAATAAACGCTCCGGTACGCTGCACTCCCTGCGAGAGGAATTTAAGCACATCTGTGAATTGATAGAAACGCTACGGCAAATACAGGGGGAATCCCTTCTGACCGTCCCGGAAACTGCAAAAGCCCTTGATATGCTTCAGCAGCGCAGAGAGTATCTGCTTAATGCGAGGCCGTACGCCGCCGTCCTGGTTGAGTCGCTGCCATCATCTAAGTTTAGTCTTTATACTGATGTGCTTGATACTTTGCCATTGCAAAAGGCATCGCTTCCAATTTTAGAGCAGTCGGAACATCTTCTGCAGCAACTCAGGGAAAAGGGGTTTATTGATCGGCAGAGCGCTAGAAAAATTACTGAGAGTATTCGTCAGAAGTTACACCTGATTATCGCAAAGGAAGCTGGCATGAGCCTGGTTCAGGAAAAGAAAAGCATCCAGTCTTTTGAGCAATTGGTGCAAAGCGGAAGTCTTAAAAAAAGTCAGCTTATGATTGATGGTAATAATGTGCTGTTGAGGAGCCTGGATAGAAAGAGTGAGCTGGATGGCTTTACCTCTATGGCCTCGGCACGTAATGTCTTTCATCAGAGAATCAGCCGTAAGGCGCGGCACTTTGCTAATATTATAGTGGTATATGACGGGACTGAAGATAGTGAGATTAGCGAGCCGGGATACGTTATTATGTTTACTGAGAAGTCAGAAGAATTGGCAGATGACCGATTGACCAGGATTATTGCTTTGCAGAAGAAAGGATCGGTAATCTTAGTGACAGATGATATTGGTCTGATAGAGCGTAATCCAGGTGCGCAGATATTAAGCTCCCGGCATTGTTATGATTTTTTTATGTCTGATAAATAAACATCAGGAGATCCAACATGGAACAACATGAAAATTCGATCGCATCAAAAATCGAGACTGCAACAATAGCCGGGGGATGTTTCTGGTGTCTTGAGGCCGTCTTTTTGCAATTGCGTGGAGTTGAAAAAGTTATCTCGGGATATGCTGGAGGAACTAGTGCCAATCCAACTTATCATGCAGTATCTACCGGGACGACGGGTCATGCCGAGGTGGTACAGATTTCCTTTAATACAGCGGAAATATCTTATAGAGATATCCTGAAGGTTTTTTTCACGATACATGATCCCACTACAAAAAATCGCCAGGGTGCTGATACCGGCACGCAGTATCGATCGGCTATTTTTTACCATGATCAGGAGCAGAAAAAGATTGCAGAAGATGTGATGCAAAGGCTTGGCGAGTCTGATATTTGGGGAGGTGTAATTGTCACAGAGGTGTCTCCATTGCAGACTTTTTATCCCGCTGAAGACTTCCATCAGGATTATTATCAATTGCATGCAGATGAGCCTTATTGCAGAGTGGTCATAGAGCCTAAAGTGGCGAAACTTCGTAAATTATTTATTGATAAGCTGAAGAAGGGGTAATGGAAGCGGGGCGGCGCAGCTAGTATGTAATCATTGCAATGTGCAAACGTGATACTATTTATAAAAAAGGGCAGAGAGTCATTACACTCTCTGCCCTTTGCAAAACACTAAATCAATTTACTTGTTTTTACGTCTGAAGTATGCAACTCCTGCGAGTCCTGATGCCAGAAGAATAAAAGTTGAGGGCTCAGGTACGGGGCTTCCAACGATCGTTTGATCAAGAGTAAATGTCCCGTTTAAGCTGTCATTCCAGAAAGACCAGTTTACTGTCGGGCTTGGATCCGGTACAAAGGTAAACTGATAATCACCGGCTGAAAGGCCGCTGACCGTCACTCCCTGCCACCATACAATTGGACAACATCCAAAGTTGTTTCCCCAATAAGTACCGTCATCTGCAGTAAAACCTGTCGCATTCTGACCGCCGACTGCGTACCAGTTGCTTACGCCATCGACAAGGCCGGTTGGCTTTGAGAGGATAGGAGTGGTAAATGCCAATGTTGTATTAAATATAGTACCGTTTACGCCGACAACATTAACACTGCCCTCAGTTGGGACATAAGTAGAATGTCCACTATAAGTGCCGGCCCAGATGTCTACAGAACCGGGTGTTGCAGTAGCCTCAAAACCGAGTGTGATGGTGTGAGCCATTGCTGCACCTGTCAATGTCAGGCTTAATACAAGAGCCAGTATTATTTGCTTAATTGTTTTTTTCATTTGCAACGTCCTCCGTTTATTTGTTATCAATTATTCAGACGAACCATTCGTCTAGTATTAGTTTCAGATAATATAATGCAATATCCGTGCCATAGGGTAAGTACTAATGAAAAAGCAATTTCCAGGTTTTAATCCTAATGCTTTAGTGTAAAGAAATGCGGATTGTGTAATGATTTTCGACAAATATATTGTGTTATGCATATACTTTATACATCATTCAACTTTCTCTCATGAATTGCACAACTTAAAAAATAAGTTCATAAGTGCTCTTTTTGATGATGTTATTAATGGGCACTCGCAGTTGCCTCTCGTTAACTTAGGGATGCTTTATATAATATTGCGACTTTTGAAAGTATGCAGTCACTTACGATTACAGCAGTCCTGATATCTCAGTTAACCGGAATGGCTATGATGAAGGTAGTGCCTTTGCCAGGCTCGCTTTCAACGGTGATCGTGCCGCCATGCTGCTGGATTATCTCATTTGATATGCTGAGTCCGAGACCGGTTCCCTGGCCTACCGGTTTAGTTGTATAAAAGGGATCAAATATTTTTACTATTTTACTTTCTTCAATGCCGCTGCCATTATCTGAGATCGAGATCTTAACAAAACCATTATCTTCTCTGGTCGTGATTGTAATTATCCCATCTTTCTCTATCGCCTGTGAAGCATTTACCAGCAGGTTCATAAATACCTGATTAAGTTGCTGGGGATGACAGGTGACCAGTGGGAGTTCTCCATAATCGCTGGAGACCTCTGCCTTGTACTTGATCTCATTCCAGACAATATTCAATGTGCTCTG
>JACKQG010006456.1_pt1 | contig 12350 bp, 11 predicted proteins | sample 8237621 | NCBI WGS metagenome assembly JACKQG01 (sample SAMN15677084, study PRJNA649215) | marine metagenome | biome: marine; feature: Black Sea; material: saline water; isolation source: suspended particulate matter (SPM) from the Black Sea western gyre | collected 2013-06-09/2013-06-10 | depth...
TAGTATCTATTTCATTATCAATTGTATATTCAAGAAATGAAACAAATGGTGTAATCCCAGTGCCGCCGGCAATTAAAACAATGTCTCTGCTATCATCAGAGATTAAAAATCTTCCATATGGTAATTTTAGCCATAAAACATAGCCAATTTTTACTTCATCATACATCTTTTGAGTTAATTTACCTTTGACAGAAAAAGTTATTCTTATTTTTTCCCTGCGGGTTGGTGAGTTAGCAATTGAAAACACCCTAGATTCCGGCCAATGAAAACTCGGGTCATATTTGTCTATTGCAAGATGAAGAAATTGTCCTGGATTAAAATTGGGACATCTCTTCAAGGGTGACATTATAAATGACTTAACATCTTCAGTATGCTGGATTATAGTTTCTACTTTTGCCGGTAGCTTTATTGGTGTTGGCATTTCTAATTTTCTTGAAAAAATTGAGTAAACTTCTCTAACATGTAATTAATTTGATCATCACCAATACCCGGATAAACACCCACAAAAAAGGTGTTATTCATAACATAGTCTGTATTTATTAAATCATCAATTTGTCGCATAGGTATATTTAAAAACGCAGGTTGTCGCGTTAAATTCCCACCGAAGAGATTACGGGTTTCAATTCCACTCTCTTCTAAAAAACCGGTGAGTTTGTTCCGGGAAAAACCCACATTCTCTCGAACTGAAATCACAAAGCCAAACCAGCAAGGATCGCTGTTCGGTGTTGCTTTTGGTAGAATTATTTTATCCTTAAATGGTATCAAACCTGTATAAAGTTTTTTGAAATTTTCTTTTCGCTTTTGAATAAAACCGTCAAACTTATCCAATTGTGCTACACCAACGGCTGCCTGCATTTCAGTTATTTTTAGATTATATCCAATATGTGAATACACATATTTATGGTCATATCCGTATGGCAAAGTACCGAATTGCTGCGTGAATCTTTTTCCACAAGTATTGCTTTCACCAGTCCCGCAATAGCAGTCCCTGCCCCAATCACGAAAAGAACGAGCAATACGAGCCAGCTCCTCATCGTTGGTAATAACACAACCACCCTCACCCATTGTTATATGGTGTGCAGGATAAAATGAAACTGATGAAAGATGTCCAAAAGTGCCGGTTAACTTTAAACGATAGGTACTGCCTAAGGCGTCGCAATTGTCTTCAATTAGCCACAAGTCGTGTTGTTTTATTAACTTAAGCACCGTATCTAGCTCAAAAGGATTACCCAGTGTATGGGCCATAAATATTGCACGTGTTTTTGGTCCTATTGCCTTCTCAATTTGCTCGGGTATAGCATTATAAGTTACAAGAGATACATCAACAAAAACCGGTACCAATCCATTTTGAACAATTGGTGCTATAGTAATAGGGAAGCCAGAAGCAACTGTAATTACCTCATCACCTGGTTGCAGTCGTTTGTCCCACAGCGTAGGGGAAGTTAAAGTACTCATGGCAATAAGATTTGCTGATGAACCGGAATTAACCAAGATTGCATCAGAAACATTAAAAAATTCTGCGAATCGGGATTCAAATTCCTCAGAATACCTACCAGCTGTCAGCCAGAAATCTAAAGAAGCATCAACTAAATTGATCAATTCTCTCTCATCAAAAACACGACCAGCATATCTCACAGGTGTCTTACCTGGGATAAAGGTGTTATCTGCAAACTTCAGGTTGTACAGTTCATTCACCTTATGAAATATATCATTTCTTATTTTCAATTCTTCTTTTCTCATATTTTACATATCACTCATATACAATTTGATCTGTTCTTCGCAGAATTGATACATATCTTTTTCTTTATAACTTTTGTACCAATCGATCGTCTTCCTGACTGCCTTTTCAATCTTCCATACCGGCTTCCATTTTAAAAAGGTTTTAGCTTTTGAAATATCCAATTTAAGGATACCAGTTTCGTGCGGAGCATTTTTTTCCGGTTGATCCTGCCAGGACCCTTTGCCCCAGTTTTGAATTACTAAGTCAGCTATTTCACCAACAGGTTTCATACTTCCTTCTTCCGGTCCGAAATTCCACGCTTCGCAATATTGTCCGGGATTCTCAAACATTTTCTCGGCCAAGAGTAAGTAACCGAAAAGTGGTTCCAATACGTGCTGCCAGGGTCGAACAGCTGAAGGATTCCTTATAATAACAGGCTCATATTTTTCTAATGAACCGATACAATCAGGTATGAGTCTGTCTGTCTGCCAGTCGCCGCCGCCAATGACATTCCCCGCCCTGACTGACGCCAGTCCTTTACCATGTTCACTAACCTTTTCGGGATTAAAAAAGGATTGTCTGTATGCAGCGGTTACAATCTCACTTCCGGCCTTGCTTGAACTGTAAGGATCATATCCACCCAGCCTATAATTCTCCCGATAACCCCAGATCCATTCTTTATTTTCATAGCATTTATCAGTGGTAACATTGATAATAACCTTTACCGATTCTGTTAACCTGCAGCATTCCAATACATTGACCGTACCACCAATATTGACATCATAGGTCTCTTTTGGATTTACATAGGATTCTCTCACTAATGGTTGAGCTGCAAGGTGAAAAACAAATTCCGGCTCATATTTAGTAAATACATTCAAAAGATTTTGATAATCTCGAACATCGCTAACAATATGGGTTATTTTGTATTCTAATTTTGTGACAACAAAATTATCCCGCTCTGTGTAGGGTTCCAGTGCATATCCGACAATCTTCGCTCCCATCATTTTCAACCATATGGATAGCCAAGAACCCTTGAAACCGGTATGCCCCGTAATTAAAACTTTTTTGTTGTTGTAGAAACTCTCTAAACGGTTGCTCAATCCCATACCTTCCAAAAAGCTTGATTCGTATTCCAAAGCCTATTTAAATGAACAACATCCCTTTCATGATCTATACACTCCCATTGTCCTTCATGCTTATAAACCATTAAATCACCCTGTTCTGTTAATAGATCAAGAGGTCCAATTTCAAAATCACAGTTTTCATTTTCAGTCAAATAATCAAGTAAGTTCCTGTTAAATACCATAAAACCACCATTGATAATACCTAATGAAGTTTGAGGTTTTTCTTGGAACGAAATAACCCGTCCATCTTTTTCAATTAATTCACCAAATCGTGCTGGGGGATGGACACCAGTAATAGATATTATCTTCCTGTGGGATTTATGGTAATCAAGCAAATCTTTTATATTGATGTCCGCAACGCCATCACCATAAGTTACCATATTGGTGTCGTCATCAAGGTATTTTTCTACCCTTTTTATTCGTGCTCCTTTTAATGTATTTAGTCCTGTATCAACTAAAGTCACTTTCCAGTTTTTTTCACTATGATTACTATGATATTCAATTTTTTGAGTCGCCATGTCAATTGTAAAATCCTCGCTATAGGATTCATAGTGTGCAAAATAGTTCTTTATAACATATGCCTTTACACCCAATGAAATAATAAAATCATTAAATCCATAGTGTGAGTATATTTTCATGATATGCCATAAAATCGGCTTATTACCTATCGGGACCATAGGCTTAGGTATATCTTCAGTTTGTTGTCCCAGTCTTGTTCCCCAACCGCCTGCAAGGATGATTACTTTCATAACTTATCCTTTTCTTTGTAGCCTAATAATTCAATAATTATAATCACCAACATTTTTACTTCTACTGTCTATTTTCACTCCCAAAATTCTTTTAAACAGATGTTTGTAAAATCCAATGTGCCTCACTAATCCTATAAACATAAAAAAGGGTACAAACTCACAATTACCATTTTTAATTGCCTTAAAACTTTTTTTATAAAAGTAATTTTTTAATGGATGGGAAAAAATGCTCCAAAAGCGCTCGGTATGTTTAAAGGCAAATTCACAATCCCCTTCACCATACCAATAAAATTTCTTAAAAGTAGTTTTAAAGTCGCTTCTATGTTTTTGATAACACAAAGCAGAGGATATCCCTAACTTGAATCCCTTTTTTGTAAGACGATAACATAAATCTGTATCATCACATGATCCCAAAATAGATTTATCAAAACTGTTACTTTTCAGTATATCTGCTTTGAACAATGCCGGTGTTCCAATCATGATTGCTTCTATTGGGTAACTCTCATTATAGTGACTATCACCTCTCGTATGAACGTGTGCTACGGCCACATTGTACTCCATTGCTTTTTCCCAATATGTTTCATTACATACACTCTTGAGACTAGCTTGAATGCCTACGAAATCATCTTTCTCCAATTCATTTATCATAATTTCCAGTGCTCTTTCTTCTAAAACTTGATCTGCGTCTAATGTTAAAATATATTTCTGGGTAGCTTTTTCCACACCAAAAGCTCTCTTGTATCCAAGCCCTGACTCGTTCACAGAAAAAGCTATATCTGCATACACTTTTGCTATCGAATATGTATTATCGGTTGAACCACCTTCTACCACAATAATTTCAAAAGGATTATTTTGTCTAGCAGACTCAATTGCATCCTTTATTCTTTTTTCCTCGTTAAGAGCGCTGATAACTACAGATACAGGATATTTTGACATTCTGGTTATACTAAACATGTTAATGGATCCAGTAACTACAAATAAGCGACAATATCCTTGAATCCCACCATTTTCCATTATACCAGTAGTGCTGCCTCAGCAGACCATCTTGCTGGAAACCATACTTTTCATAAAGCACTTTCTTTTTTTCATCAAATTCATAAATCTCAGTACACACTTTATTCAGGCAAAGTTCTTTAAAACCATAATCCAACAGAAGCTTGCAGCTTTCTTCTGCATACCCTTCATCATCGATATAGGCATCCTCCCAGCCAATGTAGAGTGACAGGTCCGCATGGCGGTGCACCCAATTGATGTACACGAAGCCACAGCACCCCAGCAGTTCATTGTCTTCAATACGGCGGATTGAAAACATAAGTGTAGATGGGTCCTGTACCACTTTTTCCTCAAACCAGATTTCCTGCTGGAGCATATTCAGTTCACAGTATTCACGAAAATGCTTTCGAAAATCACTATTATTCCGCCAATCCCTCAATTGCTTTAAATCTTCTTTTTCTACAGCGTGCAGGGCTACTAGTTTACCTTTCAACATTATTCTATATCCTCCCAGCGGATATAATCGTCCGCTTTTACATCCCTTTTGAGCTCTTTGCCCACTAGATTAGTAATTTCATAGGGCGGAATTCCATCGGAATTCCTGGGCCTTAAGGGGAACAAATCCTGCTCTTCAATGATATGCCCCGCCAGCAGATTTTTTGTGAACCGGAGCCCCCTTCTTTGCAATACCGCTGTTTCCTGCTCATTTTCCTCAATTTTTTTCTGACTATCACCTAAGGCAAGATATACTTCATTTGCTCTATCAACCATTTCCCGCCAGGTTTTGGGGTTCATGGCAAATGTATGGTCAGGACCTTCACGACTATTATCATCTGTAAAATGCTTTTCAAAGACCCGTGCGCCCAAAGAGATAGCACCCAAAACAGTTGCATGGCCATGGGTATGATCAGACAAGCCTAATAATACATCCGGGAAAAGGTTTGCGTATGTCTTTAATACATTTAGGTTAATATATTTATAATTTTCTATACTTGCTGTATAGTTGGTATTACACTGCATAAGCACAATATTTTTTGTGTTTTTCTGTAATACACCCATTGCTGATTTTACCTCATTAAGCGTGGATGCACCTGTCGCAATAAATACCGGTTTACCCTTTTTTGCTATATATTCGATAATATTATGCCATGTGACGTCGCCCGACCCAATTTTATAAGCTTTTACATATGGGTCCACATGATCCACAGATTCAAAATCATAAGGACTGGTGAAATATTCAATATCAACTTCTTCACATTTTTCTTTTAGTTTTGCCGTCCAATCATAAGAAACGCTGGCATCTTCGTAGGTTTCAAAAACAGACTTTTTCCATTTAGATTGATGAGACATTTGCCCACCAAGTTTGTCAAAACCACTACGACTTACAATTTTTGAAGCGATAAAATTTTGAAACTTTGCAGCATGGGCACCGGATTCTTTCGCCAATTCAATAAGTTTAAATGCTCGTTCAATGCTTCCATCATGATTCGCCGCAATATCAGCCACAAAATATAGCGGTTGGTCAAATCCTAATGTGTGTTTTCCAATTTTAAAATTATGCATAGTCAAATCCTTCAAAATGATTTACAATTAGATAAATGGTTTCACTAATAATAGGTAAAGACCTCTTTGATATAAACTGATAATGGCTGGAGTCCATTGTTTGATCTTTTGATCTTTTGGCTTTAAAAACAATATCATTAATACTGCCCTTTTTTATTAATTTTGTATCCAAGCCAAGTCTTTCACAAATCTTTTTACCAAAATCATATTTAGAAATAGGGGTTTCTCCTACAAGATGAAAAACTCCTGAAATATCACTTTTCATTATCCATTCAATTTCCTTCGCTAAATCCCAAATGCTTATAGGCGTAAAAATGGCATCATCAAATAATTTTATATCTGTCCCACTTTTTACTGAATTAACAATCCATTCTACAAAACCTTGGTTTAATGGATTAATATTTTTTCCAACAATGGTCGTCCTAATCGCAACATGAGAGCCCATAGATTCTTCTATATATTTCTCACCTATTTCTTTTGTTTGCCCATAGACATTTTCCGGCGATGTTTGATCCTTTTCAGACGCCATGTGTATTTCATCAGGAAATACTGCATCTGAAGAAATGAATATTAACCTTGAATCAGATCCATATTTCAAAAACTTCTTTACAGAATCAGCGTTCACTGCCATTGCCTGTTTTGGATTTTCTTCACAATAATCAACATTGGTTATAGCGGCACAATGAATAATTACGTCTGGTTTTGCCCATTGCATGAGTTCATCATAGAAATTACTTAACAAATCAAATGGCATAAAGTTTTTGGCTGGACTATCGGTAAAGTTTTTCTTATCCGTTGCAAAGACTTCAAATTTATTTTGCCATTTCTTCACAAGAGTAGCACCAAGCATACCTGAAGCACCTGTAATTAGAGCCCGCATTTAGTTCAACCTTTTAAACCCACCATGGCAAATAGGACCATCTAAAAATTGTTTTGGAGCCTCACCATTGATAATCTTACTTATTATTCTGAATGATTCGTCTAATGTGTTCATATACTTATCTACTATATCGTTTGAATGATCAATACAAACATAAACACTATTGCCTGCAAGGTAACCTTTTTTAAGCATTTCTTGCGTAATGAGTGTTTTTATCGCTAATTCATGATCACTTTTAAAACTTATATGTGTAATGGATGGAAGACCATAAGTTTGAATATCTAAATCATGTTGGTCTGCTAATTCACTCCAACCTTTGTTTATATATTCCCCTGTTTCAGTCAACTGTTCTGGCACAAAATCTCTTTCCATGATTTCTATTGTTTTTAATGCGGCTACCGGTCCGATACGTTCTGTCCAAAAAGTGCTACTAATAAAAGATGACTGTGCATATTCCATAACATCACTTTTACCAATAACGGCAGAAATTGCATATCCATTGCCCATGGTTTTGCCAAAAACAGCCATATCTGGTTCTACACCATATTTCAAATGACTTCCGCCAAGTGTAACTCTGAAACCAGATGTAATCTCATCGAAGATTAACACAATTCCATTATCCGTTGCTAATTGACGAATTTTTTGAAGAAAACTATTTTTGGGCTCCATATTTCTGGAAACTTCCATCATGATTACGCCTACATCACCACTATCTACAATTTTTTTCAAACTATTATAATCGTTATAATCAAAAGGAACAGCAGAGCCTTCTAATCCATTCGGAACACCTGCAGGTTCAAGTCCGGAAAGCAAATGTCCTTCTAAATTTTCTGAATTTGATAGGTTCGCTGCCAAATACCAATCGTGCCAACCATGATATCCGCAGAAAGCAATTTTATCTTTCCCGGATGCAGCCCTGGCTATCCGCACAGCAATAGAATTCGCCTCTCCACCTGTTCTTGCAAGTCGTACCATATCTGCCCAGGGATGTAACTCAATCAATTTTTCTGCCAAATAAACTTCTTCCGGGCAATTAAAAGTGGATGTATTACTTTTATCAATTACTTCTCTTACTGCATTATCAACTTCGTCATTTGCAAAACCCAGCACATTGGTCCCTATACCCATAATAGACATATCAATGTATTTATTACCATCCAAATCCCAGACGGAACATCCTTTTGCTTTATCGAAATACGCAGGCCATTTTTCAGGTAAAAACATTTCTGCACGTTTGGACAGTAACATATTTCCACCGGGAATAATTTTATTAGCCCGTTTCCAAAGTTTTTGCCCAATTCCCATATCTGCACCTTCATTTCGTTTGATATTTTGATTGGCTTTAAAGTATTCAGGTTTGGATTGTTTTAGTTCAAGCACTTCTTTCCACGAAAAATCTAAATTAGGTGCAAAGTGATTAAAAATATTTTCAATCACTGTAAAATCTTCAGGGTCATCTACTGTCCACCTTTCATTGGAAAGGTCTAATTTATTCACAAAATTCATTTGATTGAATTGATAGTGTGCTTTAATAAATGGCGTTACATGCTCTCGGTCAAAATTCTCTTTTGCTTGCTCGTGAGCTATTTTTAGTGCTTGGAATGAAAATACTTCTGTATCCAATCCATCCGGGTAAGTTGGCGGATTTGTATTTGAAGCATAATCCATCTTTTCATGATTGTAGAATGAAATAACTTCATCAACTAAAGTTGGATCAATTATTGGGCAATCTCCCGTAATACGAACAACTGTTTCTGGTTGATACTGTTTGGCGGCATTATAATATCGATCTAAAACATCATTCTCACTTCCTCGAAAAACATCATAACCAAGGTTTGCTATCAAATCGGAAGGTAAATCGTTTTCAGTATTTTTTGATGTAGCTAAAATAATTTTATCTATTTTTTTTGATTGAGATAAACGGTGAAAAAGAATTTCAATTAACGCCTTGCCATTGATTTTTTTTAAAATCTTCCCCGGTAAACGGGTAGAACCTACCCGTGCTTGAACAATAGCTATGACTTTGATGGCCATAAAGATGGATTTAATATATTTTCATTTTCGTAGTGAAGGGACAACGCTTCTTCAAAAACGCCAGCATCTACATTTTTTTCAATTGTCTGCAAATGCGCCTTCAACTGGCTTGCATTGTCAACGCCGATGACCACCTTGCTTATCTCCTCCAGGCTGACCAGCAGCCACAGCAGGGACAGCTCTGCTAGGCTCAGACCAACTTCAGTTGCAATTGATTTGAGTTTTTCCAGATATGGTACAGCGTCAGAAAAGCGGTCATTCAATTCGGACTCGGGCAGATAAAAAAGGCCCTGAAGAAAAGCAGAGCGGACATGGATTTCGATACCCTCGTCAGCTAATTGAACTAATGTGCCATGATGATAAAGCCGGGTGTCCAGAATATTCAACGGCAGTTGAATGACATCAGGCTTGCAGTCCGACTCCAAAACTTGATTGATTTCATTTTCGCTATAGAGAGATACGCCAGTTTTTCTAATTAACTTTTTTACTTTTGCTTCTTGCAGTTCTGACTGAAATGCCGCATCCAAAAAAAGTTCTGCGGAATGAGCCAATACCGACGTTGGGTGTACTGTGAGTTTTTTGGTGGAATCCTGAAGCTGATCAGTAATGGTTTGTTTGCTGTCACTTATTTTGGTGATGATTTTCCATGAGTTTTCTGATTGATTCTTCAAATAGTTTCCGATTGATTCTTCACTTGTGCCGTAGTCTTTGGCCGTGTCCAAGGTGTCAATGCCATTTTCCCAGGCCAGGTCAAGGATCGCTGCAATCTCATGTCCCTGTACTTGCCCGTTTTGGTTGGCGATACCGTAGGGCATACCGAACTGAGCAGTGCCAATAGCCAGTTTTCTTGCTCTATGCAGGATAATTCAGGTTCTCCTTTATCAGAGTTTTGATATTTTCCACTGTCAGAAAGTCATCGTTCAAACCACTATTGTATGAAAAACCAAATTCGCACATTTCCCCAACAGATGAATTGCTCTCGTTCCTGAATTTTTCAATTTCCCATAACGGTGTGGAAGGCAGGATGACATAGTAATTGCCAAATTCAACACTGTTGAGAGCATCGGTCTGGGTGATCATTTCTTCGTGCAGTTTTTCCCCGGGACGAATACCAACAATCTCATGTTTTACCTCCGGCGCTATGGCTTCGGCCACGTCCAGTATTCGGTAGCTGGGAATTTTGGGAACAAACAGTTCCCCGCCCCACATTTTGTCCAAGCACTGCAGTACAAAATCAACACCCTCTTGTAGAGTAATGTTGAAACGTGTCATACGTTCATCCGTAATGGGCAACACGCCGCTTTCTTTTTGTTTTATGAAAAACGGTATAACCGAACCCCTACTGCCCATCACATTACCATAGCGAACCACAGAAAACTTTATATCATGTTTGCCTTTATAATTATTGGCCGCAATAAACAGTTTATCAGAAGTCAGTTTTGTGGCACCATAAAGGTTTATTGGAGCTGCAGCTTTATCAGTGCTCAAGGCGATCACTTTTTTTACGCCTTGGGCCATAGATGCATCAATGACATTCTGTCCGCCGAATACATTTGTTTTCACAGCTTCAAAGGGATTGTACTCAGCAGTAGGAACTTGCTTAAGAGCGGCTGCATGGATAACAACGTCTACACCTTCCATGGCTCTTTTCAGGCGGTGATAATCCCGGACATCACCAATGAAATACCTCATGGGTGTATTATCATTATCCGGCCACGTTTGCTGCATATCAAACTGTTTAAGCTCATCCCGGCTGTAAACAATGACTTTTTTGGGTTTGTAATTCTTTAGTACCGTTTCGATGAACTTTTTACCGAAAGAACCTGTACCGCCGGTGATAAGAATTGTTTTGTTATTTAACATTTTTTTCAAAATCCCTAATAATTGATTTGTTAAATGGATCTAACTACTAAACTATGGGTTAGTCAATGCGCGTAATCTTCCATTCAAAATCAGGTCTCATAGGTGATCCATACATATCTCCATAATTCATTATATTTGAGTGAAACAAAATCGTCTCAAAAGAATCTATCTTTCTTAAATCTATATAATAGGGGAATGTTTTACGTTTAGTAATTATTAAATCAATATAGAAGGTATTTGTACCAAATGTATTGGGAGGAATAGTACATTTTGAAATATATACCCCCGGTTCCTTAACTTTGTAACCAGCTCTTGTAGGATAATCCAGATCTGAGGTAGCTAAAAACGGATTACCAAGGTTATCATTAATAAGCAGTTTAAGCAGAAGATCTTCGATTCTGGTTTTAACAACATACTCAATTTCAATAGTAATGGGTTCGTTGGACATAAAATGTTTAGTTTTTTCACCTTTTTTATTAGTAAAGCGTATATCTTTCAGTTCAACATAATTACTGCTTGCTTGACCATTCTTAAATATTGCATTCCTAATTTCAACATTTTTTGTTGCGCTCAAATAGTTATTCACAGCATCTACAGCAGATCCCTCATATGAAATCATACCGCTATCTAATACAATTCCCCTGTTACATAAATTTATTACGGATGGAATATTATGACTAACAAACAACACTGTCCGTCCTTCCCCAGCAAAGTCTTTCATTTTTCCTAGGCATTTTTTCTGGAACTCATAATCTCCCACCGCTAATACTTCATCAATAAGAAGAATTTCAGGATCAAGGTGTGCCGCCACGGCAAAGCCTAAACGCACATTCATACCAGAAGAATACCTCTTTACTGGTGTATCAATAAATTTTTCTATGCCAGAGAATTCTACTATTTCATCAAATTTACAATCCACCTCAGCTTTATTCATGCCTAGAAGTGTACCATTTAGGTAGACATTCTCTCGCCCTGTGAGTTCACCATGGAAGCCTGTGCCAACTTCTAATAAACTGGCAACACGACCGTTAGCTTCTGCCCAGCCACTTGTAGGCTCTGTAATGCGACAGAGAATTTTGAGTAATGTGCTTTTTCCTGCACCATTCTTGCCAATTATGCCCAATACTTCTCCATGTTTAACATCAAATGATACATCCTTCAACGCCCATATGATGTCTTCAGATTCTCCATCTCCAATGAATTTGCTCAGTTTTTGAACTCGCCTGAAATTGGATAGGGGATATTTTACCCAGGAAGTAAGTGAACCTATTAAAGTATCGTGGAGTTCTTCTTTCAAACCAATGCGGTAGCGTTTGGAGATGTTTTCGACTTTTATTGCTATATCAGACATAAACTTTACCGCAAAGACGCTGAGAACGCAAAGTTATCATTATCATTTCCAAGATTTACCGCAGAGTCGCAAA
>JACKQG010006457.1_pt1 | contig 12349 bp, 11 predicted proteins | sample 8237621 | NCBI WGS metagenome assembly JACKQG01 (sample SAMN15677084, study PRJNA649215) | marine metagenome | biome: marine; feature: Black Sea; material: saline water; isolation source: suspended particulate matter (SPM) from the Black Sea western gyre | collected 2013-06-09/2013-06-10 | depth...
AATAAACTCACCGGGGGTGAGTTTACGGGAATGAACGCTTAAAATCAATAAACTCACCGGGGGTGAGTTTATTCCGGGGGTGAGTTTACGCTAGCGGAGATGTGCCAAACTGTTCTTTGAGTGAGCGAATACCACGTTCGTCACCAATCACAGTGAGCTGGTCATTTTCTTCGAGCAGTGTGCTGCCACGAGGAACAACCATATGACCCCTACGGTGAATCAAAGCAACAAGGCACTCTTCGGGAAAACTCAGGCTCTTTATTGGTAATCCAATGAGCGGTTCTGTAGGAGTCGTTTTTTCTAATCGAATGGAAAGGAATCGATCGTCTCGAAGTAAAATTTCCTTCATCTCTTGGTTTGTGTTTGCAGAGAGCCACTTCGCCATGAATCCCTCCTTGTCAACATGTCCAGCAAGTTGTGCAAGAAGGCGAAGGTGTTGAGAAGGATCGTCTTCGGGACTAATAAGGAAGAAGATAGCATGTATAGATTGTTCTTCATGGCTTCCACCGAATACATCTCCAACATCAATGACAAGTCCATCTTTTGATCGAGCAATGACCATGATCGGTTGTTCAATGCCAGGTAAACGAAGGTGAGGCAATGCAACACCGCCAGTAACTGGAGTCGCCCCAACCTTCGTTCCATGCAAGAATCCCTTAGAAAGATTTTCAGCAGTGACTGGAAGCAGAGCGGCGAGTTCTTCAGCGGCAATTGTTGTGATATCTTCAAAAGTAGAGCCGTGTGCTGCATCAACGACTCTGGCTTTGGCAACAATTTCGTCAAATGGATCGTGCGATCGAAGCCCTTTCTCTTTGAGGATTTCTCGAAGTTCAGTGTCTAGTGCTGCAAAACGTTTCCGTCCTAGCCGTTCGAACACGTGATAAACTGCTCCGTATCGATCAACTCGTTTTCGAGCGTAGAAAAAGTACCACGCTACGCCAACAGCGATGACGCCGGCAGAAAAGAGCACAGGTAGCCAGCCCATAATAAAAATAATCCAGATGCACGCAATTGCGCCAATGATTTGTAACCAAGGATAAAAAGGGGATCTATATCCCGGATCATAAGAATCTAATTTAGTTTCTCGCATCACGATTACTGAAAGACAAAGGAGCGAGAACATCAACAATTGAAACGCACTCGCAAGTTTTGCAATCTTAAGTGGATCGAGAAATAAAATTGTAAGAATAATGATTGCGACAGAGACGGCTATCCCCAATAGAGGAGTGCCTTTCCCATCAACTTTTCGAAGTGATTTTGGTAACAGATGATCTCGACTCATGGCAAGTGGGTATCGAGATGCGCTTAAAATGCCAGCATTTGCTACAGATAAAAAAGCAAGTATGGCAGCGACTGCCATAACCAAACCACCAATATGAGAACCAGTGATAATTGTAGCTGTGGTCGATACAGGTGTGAGGTTTGTCGAGTTGTTTGCGTTGTATGAAAGGTCGTGAACGCCACTTACACCGATCATTACAGTAAGTCCAATGACGAATACCGCTACGGCAGTTCCGATCGCGAGAAATAATCCCAGCGGAAGATTTCTCTCTGGATTTTTTATTTCTCCAGCGACGCTGATTACTTTGGTAACGCCTGCATAACTGATAAACACCATGCCAGCTGTCGCAAGAATATCTTTGGGCCCTTTACCGAAAAAATTCGCCAAGTTGCTTGGTTGAATTTTCAAACTACCTGCTGTGAGAAACCAAGAAAGTAAAGCTAGAAGAGCAATTACCAAAACAATTTGGAACGTTGTCGTTTTTTTTGCGCCTAACATATTTAATCCACCGAAAAAAATGACAAGTCCCAGCGCGATCATTGTGAATAAGTTATCTCCACTGCTTTCTGGTAAAAAAAGTTGTATGTATGCGCTCATCCCCACAAGTGCAAATGCAGTTTTTAGAAGGAGTGCGAGCCAAATACCTAAACCACCGATCGTACCCACCATTGGTCCGAGGCTGCGATCGAGGAAATAATACACACCGCCAGATCGTGGCATTGCAGTGCCAAGTTCAATTTTGCTGAGCATGGGTGGTATGAGAAGAATCGATGCAATGAGGTATGCAAGGATGACTGCAGGGCCAGCGAGCTGCGTCGCAAAACTTGGGAGTAAAAAGAAACCTCCACTGAGGGTTGTGCCTGTTCCCAACGCGAAGACAGCAAACAGCCCTAAACTCTTATTCGCTTTCTTATATTTCGTGGTTGTCATGGTACGAATACCATTCTACCAACACAGAACCTACGTAGTAGGTTCTGTCATTGCGTGGAAATCGAGCAGTGCATCAAGTTCCTCAAGGTCAAGAAGACCTTCGCGAGTCACAATTTCTCGAATGGTCTCCCCAGTTTTGAAGGCTTCTTTCGCAATTCGAGCGGTTGTGTCATAACCAATCACTGGGGCGAGGGCAGTTCCGACCATAAGGCTCTGTTCTACAAGCTGCTCAGCAATTTCTTTATTGACTTCTAAGCCATCGATGAGTTTGTCTTGCATAATTGTAGATGTACCAGCAAGAAGGGTAATAGTTTCGATGAGCCGCTCTGCAATAACAGGCATGCAGAGATTCAATTCCAAGATAGAACCGATACCACCACTTGCAGCAACAGTGATTGCTACATCGTTTCCTGCTACTTGGCAAAACGTTTGCATTGCCGCTTCGCAGATGACTGGATTTACCTTGCCGGGCATAATCGATGATCCCGGCTGAGTTGCAGGCAGTGTAAGTTGGAACAGACCACACCTTGGTCCAGAGCCTAACCAGCGTATATCGTTTGCAATTTTTGAAATACTTGTTGCAATTGTTTTCAATTCACCATGTGCCTCTACAACACAATCTCTTGTAGCTTGGGCTTCAAAATGATTTGTTGCTTCTGCAAATTTCACTTTTGCATTTCTAGAAAGTTCTTTGCAAACAAGTGACGAAAATCTCGGGTGCGTATTGATGCCTGTACCAACAGCAGTGCCACCGATGGGCATATTTTCTGCAAGGCGCATCATTGCCCGCTCTGCTCTGCGTATTCCATTTTCAATTGCAGCGGCATACCCAGAAAAAATTTGCCCCATTCTTACAGGTGTTGCATCCATGAGATGCGTTCGACCGATCGTAACAATTTTGTCCCATTTTTTCGATTTGCTTTTGAGACCCTTGTGAAGGCTCTTTAACGCAGGTATAAGTGTATCGCGAATGTCAGTGCACGCTGCAAGTTGCATCGCAGTGGGGAATGTGTCATTCGATGATTGCCCCATGTTGACATGATCATTTGGGTGGATTGGATCTTTTGAACCGATTTTTGCACCAACGGATTTACATGCAAGATTTGAAACAACCTCGTTCATATTCATGTTTGTTGATGTGCCCGAACCCGTTTGAAATACATCGATTGGAAAGTGCCGCATCATTCCACTCGAACGATCTGGATCATCGAGTGCAGCAATGATATCTTCACAAGAGGTGACTATGAGGTTCATTCGTTCTTCATCGAGGAGTTTGAGTTTGTGATTCGCAATCGCGGAGGCTCTTTTAAGTAAAGCAAAACCTCGAATAAGTGAAGTTGGCAATGGACGCCCTGAAACAGGAAAGTTTAGAACAGCCCGTTGTGTGGTCGCTCCGTACAGTGCTCGGTTTGGAACTTCCATTTCACCCATGGAATCTTTTTCTATTCGTGTACGTTTTTTTTGTTTAGTCATGGAATTATTTCTTGTTCTGATGTTGATTCTTCTGTCACGACTGCGGGTTGTTCAAGTCCGAGAATCTCACTCTGAGTTTGCGTAAGTTGCTGTTCGAACCGTTGAATAATTTGTTGGCGAATAACAACTGCTGCTGCCGGATCTTTCGTTTTCATTGTTTCCCACTCGCTGATCCAAGGCTGAGGATTTTGCCGAACGTCTGCTGCAGAATCCCATGACGAAGCGAGAATTGCTGTGTGAAATTGGAGAGAGAGTAAATCTTCATCAACCATTCCATCACCGTACGCTTCAAGTAATCGAAGCGCTTCGTCGGATCTTCCCTTGGAGTTGAGTAATGGGATTGTTCTTTTTGCAATTGCGATTCTTGCTGAGAGCGACCGGTTTCCTGATTGTTTCCAAACATTCATAAGGATGTTTACTCGCAGATCCGTTTCGTCTGCCTCGGAGAGGATGTCATCTGCAAGGAGAAAAGATCGTGTATCAATGGATTTGAGAATATTAAGTGCTGCGATATCCCACACGGAACTATCAAGAGTGGATCTGAGTGATAGAAGTGTTTTGAATGCTTCAAGATCACCCCTCGTTTGTAATCCAGCAATAAGAGAAGGAGCAATCGTTGGATCGTTTTTAAAAGGTACCAACGGTTCCCAATATCCGACGGAAGCAAAACCGTTTGCAACGGCTAATCTCGTTGATTCTGAAGCACTATCAAGCAGTCGTGTAAGCGCCTCTCGGTTTTGATCGGTTCCAAGTATCGCTTCAAGCGTTAGAAGCGAAGGGTGGGCGCGATTTTTCTTTACACTTTTTACTATTTGATTCCAATTCGCAAAATTTTCTTTAGATGATGGAGTCTCACGCAATAATGAAATCAGCGTTTTGGCTGATTCTTCTATCAGGGGAGAATCTAATCTTGCAAGTACAGGGGCAATAGCTTCTTGGTGCGGATTATCTTTGAAATATAAAATTTCAAATGCAGCAACCTCATGATCTTGTTCATGTTTTAGCGCCGAGATGACCCGTTGGTGTAAATCGATTACATTTATCTCAGGTAACAATTTTGCAGCAGAAAGTCGAACGCCTTGATCTGCATCATCCAGCATAGAAACAACGAGCAGGAGTTCATCTTCGGTTGCTTCGCCATCACGATTTAGGACAGAAATACGTTCGATGCCAATTACACGTAACTCGGGCAACGGGTCGCGAAGCAAAGTTGGTAATTTTTTATGTTGTTGATCAATTGAGATCAAAGGCCACAATTCTTTGTATGTATCAATCAGCCTAGATCGCATTTCTTCATCATTAACTTCTACAATAACTTGCCGAGTTCGTTGCTCTCTAGAAGTGTCCTGTTTTAGATTCGATTCACATCCAAAGCACAGTAGAGTAAAGGAAACGACAAGCAGGCAGCGAGTGATGACGTAATTCTCTTGCAAAGTACATCTATTGTATGAGATAACTACATTGGGGGTAGATTTTGTGCTGCCGTGCAAGGCAGCGTATAATGATGTGTTCTTATGAGTAATTGGCAAGATGCAGAACAACACGCTGATCGAGCTCTTGATTTGTTCGAGAGGGGTCGCTGGACTGAAGCGGAAACAGAACTCCGCAAGGCGTTGGATATCGATCCAGATCAGGGCGATTGGCACTTTAATTTAGGGTTGACCTTGGAGCGCTGCGGTCGCGATGCCGAGGCGCTTTCAAGTTATGAGCAGGCGTCTCGTCTTCTTCCAGAAGCAGTTGGCCCGAAGTTGGCTGCAGGTTCAGCATGTTTGCGTTTGGCAAGAAATGAAGATGCAATTGATTGGCTTGAACATGTTCTTGCAGAAGATCAAGCATGCGAACCAGCATGGGCTATGCTCATTGATGCACGCACTTCACTTGACGATCATGATGGAGCAGAAACCACTTTTTATATGGCACAAGATGCACTGACAGAAACTAGTGCCATCGTGTTGGTTGCGATGTGTGAAAGTTTGCTCATTCGCGAACTTTGGGATAGAGCAGCGTGGTGTGCTCGGGAAGCAATGAAAATCGATCAGAATGTTCATGGAGGTCGAATTCGACTTGCAAGTGCACTCATTGCGAAAGGTGAAGGACAGCAAGCTTCCCAGTTGTTACTTTGCGAGTTACGACAAGATCCTGGAAATGTTCAGGCATTGTTGTTGCATGCAGACTTGTTGGTTGATTCGGGACGTAATCAAGAAGCAATGATGAAACTTCATCGTATTCTTGAATTGGAACCTGCAAATGTACAAGCGCATGTCCGTGCGGGTTTGATCGCGATGGAAGATAATCGGTGGGAAGAGGCGTTTATTGCTTGGGGGTTGGTTCGTAGGTTAGATCCATCGCATCCAACAGCTTCTCTGTATTTAGCGAAGACCTTGCTTGCAATGGGTAGGGGTGAAGCGGCTCGTCCGCTCTTGCAGGAACGTCTCGATCGAATGGGTGATAACGAATCTCGCGAGAGTAAACTCGAATTGGCAATACTTCTTTTACAAGCGGGCGAACCTGCAATGGCAGTTCCTTTACTTGATGATTTGACAAAGGATAGAAGTGATACAGAGCAACTTCGTTTGTTGGCAGTAGCACTTTTTGCAAGTGATCAACGGGATGCAGGTGCTGCTGTGAGTCGACGCGTGCTTCGGTTGCAACCAGATTGCATTGCGTCAATGCACAACTTAGCACTCGCGGCATTCTCATCCAATCGATACAAATTGGCATGGGGATGGGTGAAAAAAGGTTTGAGCATAGATGCAAGCGACGAAGAACTTCGCCGGTTGCGTTCGAGATTGATTTGGAAATCAATCAGATCATTCTTAGGTAGATTATTCGGCTCTACGTAAAGTGCGTTTTTTACAGTGTGCCAGATGTGAATGGCAATAGTGCCATAAACCGAGCGCGTTTGATTGCTTGCGCGATCATGCGTTGTTGTTTCGCACTTGCACTGAGGCGTTTGCGGGAATAAATTTTACCGTTTGGTGTCATCAAGCGACGCAAGTCTTCTACTGACTTGTAGTCAATATACTTTTTGCCTCGGTTGTCAAGTTTGAGATAAGTTTTTGATCGACTTCGGTTACCGTAATCATTACCCATGGGTGGGATCCTTTCGTCTCGGGTACCCAAACCTCCAAAAATAGAGGTTCAGAAAAAGAGGGGCAGCCCCCACGCACAGTTGGTGGGGGCGACGAGAATCGCAAATCATAGCCGAATCTGGGGTTCTAAGCAACGCACAGACGCTTGGGGTTGTATCCTAACTACTCTTATGAGGCCAATAATAGGCATTACTGCTGATCGCTGCGACGGTCGATTCCGAGTTGGAGAGAATTATGCCAATTGTGTAGTGCAGGCGGGCGGAGTTCCCATGATTTTGCCGCCAATTATTGGTGAAGAAGAGAGATTCATAGACATCTGTGACGGTTTTATTTTTTCTGGTGGCGATGATCCAGTGATGGAACAATGGGGCATCGAAACCCACCTCGCAACAACACGATGTGATACGCAGCGGCAAAAATTTGAAACAACATTACTTGGACAACTGAGTCAACTTCCCGACACACCAGTCTTTGGCATTTGCCTGGGGATGCAATGGATGGGACTTCTTGCAGGTGGTACGTTAGTGCAAGATCTTGAACTCAAATTTGCTGAACATCATAAAAATGGTACACATCTCGTTTCTGGAGAACTTGGGTCTGGAGTTGTACACACCTCACATCACCAAGCGATTACAGAAACAGGATCGTTAACAATCGCATCGCTTGCAGACGATGGGATCATTGAAGCAGTTTGTGACCACGACCGAAAATGGTATGTTGGTGTGCAGTGGCATCCCGAGCGAACAGAAAATGAAGAACTTGGGCAAGGATTATTCAACTCGTTTTGTAAGGCGGCAACTTCATGACAATTCCTTCACCCATTCATGAGTGCATCTCAAACTATAAACTTGAATGGATCAAGCCAGAATCAGATTCTCGAGCAGGTGCATCAACAGGATACATGGAGGAGCAAATGCTCTGTGAGTTTTTGCCTTGGGGAGATGGAGGATGCTCTATACTTGCAACGTCTGGGAGCGTTGAACTTGAGTACGCTGCAATGAGAAAAAATGTAGGTATCTTTGACGCAGGAAATAGAGGCACTATTTACTTGCGAGGTGAAGAACGGTTGTCATTTATAGATCGGATGACAACTCAGAAACTTTCAGATATGAAAGAAGGCGAATCTCGATTAGCATTTATCATCGATAGAAAAGGTCGCATTGTTGCGGACATTATTGTTGTTTATGAAGCCGAGCAGGTGCTTATTGATTGTGATGTCACTGTAGTTCAGCCGATTATTGCCCACTTTGAAAAGTATATTGTGACAGATGACGTGATTGTTCAAAACGAAACGAATGAGAAGCATCGACTTTGGCTGCTTGGCCCTTGTCTAAAAGAAATAGAACATTTAGATAGTTATGAATGTTCACAGTTCAATTTACCACAGCAGTTTTTAGGGATAGATGGAATTGCAATCGTAGTTGATCCAGAAAAGTCGGAACAAGTGTGGTGTTCACTTGTAGAACAACAAATTCGACCTGTTGGGTGGAATGCATTGAATATGATTAGAGTGGAAGAGTTAACACCGATGTTTAGAATTGATTTTGACAATAAAAACTTGCCGCATGAAACTTCTTTATGTGATTCAAGGGTGCGTTTTGACAAGGGGTGTTATCTTGGACAAGAAGTTGTGGCAAGGATGGAAAGTCTTGGCAGGCCAAAACAACACCTCGTTTCATTAGAAATGAGTTGTGATGATCTTCCTGTTGCGGGGACGCAAGTTTGGGATCAGGAATCGAAGGGTGAAGGAAAAGCCATCGGTGTTGTCACGTCAAGTGCCATGAGTCCGATGCGAGGTGGGGATATCGCAGTGATTGCGATGGTAAAGAGCTCGAATGCAGCGAAAAACACTGAAGTTTTTCCTTGGATTGGTTCAGAACTAATAAAAGCAGTCATTCAACCACTTTCGCCGAAAGAAGAGATGGCATGAATCTACCCACGTCTATTGAAATTACTGAAGTCGGGCCGCGGGATGGATTGCAGAATCAAAGTTCTGTCATTCCGACAGACACAAAAATTGCTTATGTAGATGCACTTTCAAAAACAGGATTACAACGAATTGAAGTGTCATCATTTGTGAATCCAAAATGGGTTCCACAACTTGCAGATGCTGATGCGGTTTTTTCTGGCATAGTTCGTTTCGAGAATGTGAAGTACACCGCACTTGTGCCAAATAAGCGTGGCTTGGATCGAGCAATGGACGTTGGTGTAGATGAAATCGGTTTGATGACATCGGCAAGTGAGTCTTTTAGTTCACATAATGTTAACGCTACAATTGCTGATTCGATTGAACGAATGAAACCATTGGTTGAATCAGCGATTGCAAGCGGAGTAGGTGTCCGTGGCTACGTTAGTTGTATTGTTGCCTGTCCATACGAAGGTGAAATAGATGCGGGACAGGTGCGAAATATAGTAGAGCAACTTCTGGATATTGGTGTTGAAGATATCTCTCTCGGTGAAACTATCGGGGTTGTTGTGCCCACCGACATTGCACGGATTTACGATGCACTTGATGGCGTGCTGTCCCCAGAACAGTCCGTGCTTCATTTACATGACACGCGTGGCACTGCTTTGGCGTGCGTTTTGTTTGCGATGCAGTTGGGAGTTCGGCGATTTGATGCATCGAGCGGTGGACTTGGCGGTTGTCCGTATGCTCCGGGAGCGGCAGGAAATCTTGCGACTGAAGATCTGGTCTATTTTGCAGAAAGAATGGGGATTGATACTGGGGTCGATCTTGAACAATTAGTTTCTGCAACACGAATCATTGAAGCGTCGGTAGGTTCGTCTCTATGTGGCCGAACTTATAGCGCATCGAGTTGCCAAGATCCTAGTTCTTGATCAAGATTGTACTCGTTGTTTATTTTTCGAATACGAAACACTTGTAAAGTGTTTCCATCTATGACAACTCCTCGAGGATGACTTGGAAAAGCAAAACATCCAGTGTTGATGATGATTTTATTCTTTATCTTCCAAATTCCTGCGCGGTGTGTGTGTCCTACGATAACAATTCTAGTTTTTGGTGCGTATTTTGTAAGCCACTGTTCAGTGGTGGTTGGACACGTCCACCAAGTGTGTAAAATTTTTGTAACACACCACACTCCTCTGTATGGGATCTCGATCAACCGTGGTCTATTTTTTACTTCACGGCTTTTTGCAGACCGATCAGATGCAATTCTAGTTGCTTCAAGTTGTGCATCAAAACCATCACCCGAAACTTGTATGAGTTCTTCTCGGTGGGATTTTATTTTAGAGGCGTACCAAGTCCATGGTGCAACTTCTGGAAAAACAGCATGCCCGTGCATGATGAGAACTTTGTCATTGTGACAGGTAATGGCGTGCTGATTACTAATCATTGGATCATGATTCCCATTGAGTAACTGCACTTTTACATTATCACTTTCAGCACTTTCAATCAAAGTGCTCGTTGCTCGCTGTGATTTCTCCGAGAATTTTCTAGAATAGGATTCTTCAGTATCACCATTCAAAATGAGTTCATCAAACCCCTGCCAAATTGGGCGCAACTCTGAAACATTCTCAATAGTTGAGAATCTTTTACATAAATGCAAATCGGAAAGTATGAGTATACGGGTCAACAGAAGTTCCCCGTTGCAAATTTTGTATGTTTACGACTCGTCTTTACCGATAGTGATTGTGTTCTTACCATGTCGTTTTGATTCAAAAAGTCTCTCATCCGCTTTTCGCAACAGCGAGTCCACTTCAGTTCCATCCCAAGGAAAAGTAGCGAGTCCTCCTGATATCGACACACTGCCCTGTGCATCTTTCCCAAGTTTGGAAAAATGTGCTCGTGAAACCTGTTCTCGGAATCGTTTTGCAAGAAATTCCACAGTGGTAGGGTGGTTTGAACCAACTTCTCGAGGTGGTTCAGGGTCGCAAAAGAGAACTGCAAATTCATCTCCTCCGATTCTGCAAACGTGGTCACCTTTTCGGATCGTTGCTTGAAGTAATCGAACAACTTCACGAATGATATCGTCTCCAGCATCATGCCCAAACTTATCGTTGTATTGCTTGAAGTCATCAATGTCAAAAATCATGACTGTCAATGGTCGCCTCGCACTTAGTGCTTGATTGATTTCTCTCCGTAGACATGCAGAGAGGAATCTTCGATTCCATGCGCCTGAAAGTTCATCACGATACGCGAGTAATTTCATTTGACGGTGACGGAGATGCAATTCAAGCCAACAGGAAGTCCATCTTCCCCATCGAATAATCTCTTCCTTTGTAGGGCCAATTGCAACAAGGATGCCATGTTCTTGGTGCCCATACCGAAGTTGAGCAAACTGTGTGTTGTGTGGAACTCTCGTTTCATCGTCAACGAACTCGCAGAATTTCCAATCAGTTTGTTCTTTGAGGAGACTAAGGAGAGTCGTTCTAAAATTGGAGGGGTTGTGTAACAACATGCGAACAAGGTCAACATCCCCAAGCGAATTGCCGTCGGGAGTTGTTTTTGTTTGATCGGTGAATCCCAATGCTTCGTCTATATCAAACTCGTCTAATTCTGGTTTCGCAATTGGTTGGGTTCTCGCATTTACAACTGCAGAAAGAAGACGATGTGATGTTGTGTCTTGAGGAACAGAGATGTCTGCAAGTTTGTAGTTGTGTTTTTCTCCGGAGATGACGATGATGGGGAACGGGTCTACTCTGCGAATCGCGTCAAAAGCCGTGTCACTGTATGTTGCAAGGAGTTCTTCATTGAGAACAATCGCATCGACATTTTCTTTTGCACTGCTTGTTGCTAACTCACCAATAATGTCAAACAGCGTACGAACGACATGTGTTGGTTGTTCAATTCTAGCAATGAGTTCAGGATCAAATGTTCCTGCGAATAAAATTCGACCTCGAGTGTCTCGTATTTCGTTCATTCATCTGCCCCAAGTTCAGTGCCATCGAGGAGCATAGAAAGTTCATCCGCGTCGACGGATTCCGCGTGAATAATCGGCGGATCTTCAAGTGTGTCAACAACGTGCGAGTTGTCATTCATTGATTGGAGTTGTCCATCTTTGAGTGTTGATATCTCAACGTCTGGTAGATATTGCCCAAGTGCCCTTAAGAGGAAGGGAAGACCCTCTAGTTTGTCAGCATTGATCAGAACCAACAGAGTGGGTTGTGGTGCTGAATTCCAAGCAGCGTCATTTCGCCTGAGTTGGTGAAGGAGGGCGAGTTCTGCCATTGCAAGTAAAGGGCAGTGCTCGATATCTGCTTTTAAATCGAGCCGTTGGACTATTTTGCAAGCAGCTTCAACGCCTTCTTTTGGTGTAAGCACCACGCATCTTGTATCTGTATTGTTTGTTTTCTCACTCATACTATCTTTGCCCCTGAAGGCTTCCTGCCTCAAATGTAGTATCAAAAACAGATAAAATCCACCTAAAACCTATTTTTAATCGAAAAAACATCTTTTTTGATGGCAAAAGCGAGTTTAGGCCAAAATGGGTCAAATTTTGAGGGATGGGGTCAGACCCCGGGGTCAGGTCAAGGGGTCAGACCCCGGGGTCAGGTCAAAGGGTCAGGTCAAGGGGTCAGGTCAAAGGGTCAGGTAGGACCGCGGGTGAATTAA
>JACKQG010002652.1_pt3 | contig 12345 bp, 9 predicted proteins | sample 8237621 | NCBI WGS metagenome assembly JACKQG01 (sample SAMN15677084, study PRJNA649215) | marine metagenome | biome: marine; feature: Black Sea; material: saline water; isolation source: suspended particulate matter (SPM) from the Black Sea western gyre | collected 2013-06-09/2013-06-10 | depth...
AACTAGAGAGCAACTACGTTGGTGGCCTGAGGGCCTTTGGCGCCTTGCTCAACAGTGAATTCAACTTGCTGGCCTTCTTGCAGGTTGCGATAGCCATCGCCTGTGATAGCGCTATAGTGGACGAATACGTCTGGGCCATCTTCGCGAGCCAAGAAGCCGTAGCCCTTGGTGCCGTTGAACCATTTGACTGTACCGATGATACGTTCTGACATTCTGTTTGCCTCCTTATGGCAAAATAAAAAAGGTCGTCATGCGCAAGCAGTTCCACCGGACTGTCAAAATAAAATGGCCCGAGAAAAGAGCCTCGAGCCATCACTTTCTTCTTTCCATCGTGAACCTACACTGGCATCTTACAAAGCAGATAATAAAGGCAAAATCTTAAAAAGTCAAGGGGGCGTACAGGGGGTTTTTCTCTCAAAAAGGGATTAAAAATTTCTTAAATTCCTGATCTCTACCCTAAGGTAAAGGGGGAAAATTTAGCTTGCCCTCAGAGAAATTGATCGGTTGCGTGGAATAATCCAGCTTCCTTTTGGCCAGATTATATCGGGGATGGGAAAAAAATAATGAGATGTGTGTCATTAAAGATAAAAATACTCGAAATCGGGTATCATTAGGCATCATTCAAAATAGAATGCAAGGCAAATTAATGATCTTTGAATTCCACATCTCCAAAGTTACTCGTGAAAAATATCAATTTGACGAAAATCTTTTTGCAACGGATGGACGTGTTATCTTTGCAGATTTTGCGGCTGCGCGCCGTTTTGCTGAAAAACTCAGCGCGGGACGAGGAAATCATGTTCCAGCAAGCGATCTTAATGCGATGGGGTTATTAGATGAAGTGATGCATATCCTCATCCGCCAATATGAGATGGAAAATCCCGGTGTAATGATCCGGGCTACCGATTGGCTCGCAGAGAAGTTTGGCGAGGAGGCCCTTGATTTGAGCTTGCTACGGTTTAAAGAGGAATTTCCTTCTGCCCTCACCCCCAGCCCCTTACTATCTCCGCAGGAGGCTCCCGTTTTCGAGAAAGGGGAGCTATTGGAAGAAATGCTCATCCTCGCTCTTGAAAATGAAAATCCTGGATTGTCAGCATACCGCGAACTCGTTGACGATACTCCGCTTGGGAATACGATTTATTCAGAGATGCTGGGAACCTTGGAAACATTCTTTGGTTACGAGCCCGGTTATGGTGCAGGCAGGGAATCGTTGCTTCAAATCCTGCGCGCACCCACAAAGGCCTCGCCAAATTCGCTGATGGGGCAATTGGAGTATATTGTTGATGAGTGGGGAACGATGCTCGGAGGGAAAAATAAAGAATTGATCTTGCGCGGAATTGACTATCTCGCTGAAGAGAGCATCCGCGCACCTGGCGACGGTGGTTCTGATGGCACGGCTCCTGTCCCCGAGTTTTTTGAAGGTGACGGAGAATACGAGCATTTCAGCATGGACAAGGATTGGATGCCTCAGATTGTTTTGCTCGCCAAAAACGCCTATGTTTGGCTCGACCAGCTCTCAAAGCAATATGAGCGAGATATTTCTCGTCTTGATCAAATCCCCGATGAAGAGTTGGATGTTCTTGCCCAGCGTGGTTTTAGTGGGCTCTGGTTAATTGGCTTATGGGAGCGCAGCCGCGCATCGCGCCGCATCAAGCAGCGGATGGGGAACCCGGAGGCAGTCGCCTCAGCATATTCCTTAGACGATTATGCCATTGCCGAAGATTTAGGCGGACAAGAGGCGCTTAATAATTTGCGCAATCGTGCCTGGCAACACGGAATCCGCCTGGCTGCAGATATGGTCCCCAATCATATGGGTATTGACTCGCGCTGGGTCATTGAGCACCCTGAGCGTTTTCTCTCGCTAGCTACTCCCCCTTATCCGAATTACAGTTTCAATGGCGAAAACCTATCAGATGATGAGCGTGTGGGCATTTATCTCGAAGATCATTATTACGATCATTCTGATGCGGCTGTTGTTTTTCGGCGAACAGACAATCAGAAAGACGAGTCCACCTATATCTATCATGGCAACGACGGAACCTCCATGCCCTGGAACGATACTGCCCAACTGAATTTTCTCGATCCTGAGGTGCGCGAGACCGTTATTCAGACCATTCTCAATGTGGCAAAGCAATTCCCCGTGATCCGGTTTGACGCGGCGATGACTCTCGCGAAGAAACATATTCAAAGACTCTGGTATCCCGAACCAGGTTTGGGTGGCGCAATCCCCTCGCGAGCGGAGCAGGGCATGTCGAAGGCTGAGTTTGAGGCGGCAATTCCGCGCGAGTTTTGGCGCGAAGTTGTAGATCGTGTAGCCACTGAAGCTCCCGATACCCTGCTTCTAGCTGAAGCTTTCTGGCTGATGGAGGGATATTTTGTCCGCACCCTGGGAATGCACCGAGTCTACAATTCGGCTTTTATGCACATGCTCCGTGATGAAGATAATGGCGGTTATCGGCAGGTGATGAAAAATACGCTCACCTTTGATCCGCAGGTGTTGAAGCGTTATGTCAATTTTATGAATAACCCCGATGAAGAAACCGCGGTTGAGCAGTTTGGGAAAGGAGATAAATACTTCGGCGTCTGTACGCTGCTGGCGACCTTGCCCGGTTTGCCGATGTTCGGGCATGGACAGGTGGAGGGCTTCGGCGAAAAATATGGGATGGAATACCGCCGGGCCTATAGGGACGAAAAAGCTGATACCGGTTTTATGCGTTATCACGAAGAGACCATTTCCCCCCTACTCCACCGCCGTTATCTTTTTGCAGGTGTTGAGAACTTTTTGCTCTACCATTTTTTCAATGAAGAAGGGCGCGCCCTTGATGATGTTTTTGCTTATTCAAATAGAGCTGGCGATGAGTTTGCGCTGATTATTTTCCATAATAAATTTTCTGAGACAAGCGGGCGGGTCCAATACTCAGCCTCCTTTGCCGTCAAAGCCGCGGGCGATGAATATCTTGTTAAACGGACGCTGGTTGAGGGGCTGGATCTGGTGGATAAAAAGGGCTATGTCATCTTTCGCGATCTGGTGACAGGATTGGAATATATCCGGGCAATTGCAGAGTTGGCAGAGAAGGGGTTGTATGTGGAGTTGGGGGCTTACCAAAGACATGTATTTCTGGATTTTAGAACGGTCGATGAGGAAGAATGGAAAGCGGTAGCTGAGGCGTTAAATGGCGCGGGTATCGTATCAATAGAGGCGAAAAGGGAAGAAATATTTAAGGAAAAAGAGGCCGTTGATGAATTTGTCGAAAATACGACTAATATGATAGTTGACAAGAAACAACCGACAAAGAAGAAGGCAAAAAGAAAATTGAAGAAGTGACTTGTAATCCTCCACCCTTATACGATCTTCATGTCTATTATTTAATCTTTCTCCACCACCCAGAAATGTGACAACCCAAAAACTCTAAGCGGTGTTTTCTCGAGAGTCTGCATAGTCCAACGTAAGATTTTTCCAGGGACACCCAGGCGGGCGATGATATTGTCATAGGCCCCGAAGACCACCGTCTTCTCGATAAACTTGACGGGCAGCCCCTCGAAGAGTTTTACCAGATCACGGTGTGTGTACACTTCCACATGCGGGGCGAGCTTATCCCGCCATTGGCGCGGTAAATAATTTACCAGGGGGATATTCCCAAAGCGATATTTCCCGCGCCAATAGATACCATGCGTCTCAAAGGGGTAGCCGCGATTTGGGCAGAAAAGCGTTAGGCGTCCACCCGGACGCAGCGTCCGGACCATCTCGCGGATGGCTTGGGCATCGTCCTGGACGTGCTCAATGACCTCGTGGCTCAAGATCAAATCAAACGAATTGGATGGGAAGGGGAGATTTTCCCCCGCTCCATTCAGGATGCGGGGCGAAAATTGACCCGCTTCTGCGCTACGCTCGAAATCATATTCCAGCCCGAAGATTTCTCCGCCAAAGGGGGCGAGGTGTTCCACATACATGCCGACACCGCATCCGTTCTCAAGAATGCGACCGTTGATCCGATCTTCGGCAGCGTCTACGATCATTTTCAGGCGGCGTTCCTGCCCCGCGCGCCAGACGTAGGATGGTTCACCGCGCAGTGCGGCTTTATCCATATTTCGTTGTGTCGTTTTCCCGTTTTCCCGTTGTTTCATTATTTTTGCCCCCAATGAATGGCAACCGTCCCAAACATTTTCACGTCGAAGTTGATCCTCTTGAAACCCGCAGCTGCCATATGCACAGCTAATTCTTCGGCCCGTAGAAAACTCTTGGTCGAATCGGGGAGGTAGGTGTAGGCTTCACGTTCACCGGTTAGCAGACCACCAATGAAGGGAATTACATAATTCAAGTGAATGTTAATGAAGGGCGTGAGAATATTGGGGCGGGGTTTGGTCGTATCGAGGATGATGATCCGCCCGCCAGGTTTTAGGGTGCGGTATTGCTCTTTGAGGGCGTGCTGCACATCGGTCACATTTCGCATCAGGAAGCCGGAAACGATCGCGTTGAAACTTTTATCGGGGAAGGGGAGGTTGAGCGCATCTGCGGCAGACCAATCGAGGGGGCCGGTTTTTTGGCCGACGCGCATCATTTCAAGGGTAAAATCAGCAGCGACGGGCTGCGAATCAGGATACTGCCGAAGGGCCTCGCGCGCCAAATCCCCTGTACCAGCCCCAAGATCGAGCAGAGAATCTCCAGTATCCAGTTTGGCGTGGCGGATGACTTCACGTCGCCAATGGATATCCTGTCCGGCAGTCATGATCCGATTCATCAAATCGTATCGGCGAGCAATTTTGGAAAACATTTTCTGTACACGCTCTGCGCGTTTTTTGCCGCTAAGCTCAAGGGGGGTAGTAGACATGGCGGCTATTATACTCGTCTTGCGGCTTTTCTGACTATGTGCTAGAATTTTACTAGATTGAATCAATATTGAAAGCACCGAGAAGTGGGCGATCCCCACTTTTCTGCTTGTATGGGAGATTTTGGGGAACATGATGAGTAAGATAAATAACGATTTTAGCAAAGCCTTTAGTGATGTTTTGGAAGAAAAGCAACTTCCAAAAGAAATAATTGTGGAAGCGATCGAGACTGCGATGGCTTCGGCCTATAGACGCGCGGTAAATGCTTCCAGTGCGCAGGAAGTTGTTGGCAAGATTGATCTCGAAACTGGTGACGTGACGATTTTTGCAGAAAAAGAGATTGTCGAAGACGTTCAGGATGAACGCACCGAAACAACGTTGGAAAATGCGCTAAAGTTTGACGAGGAAGCTGAGCTGGGTGGGATGGCATTGGTCGAATCTACGCCGGCGAATTTTGGGCGTGTTGCCGCACAAACAGCACGACAGGTCATTCAACAGCGGATCCGTGAAGCAGAACGTTCCGTACAGGCGGAGTTTTTCGAACGCCAGATCGGTGAGATCGTCAGCGGTGTCGTACAGGCATCCGGTGGACGACATGGGGTAACCGTTGGCCTGGATATGAAAGCGGAAGGCACGATCCCGAATAACCAAAAGATTCCTGGTGAGCGTTTCCGCGTTCATGACCGCATCCGCACAGTGGTATTGGAAGTAAAAGATTCGCCGCGTGGGCCACAGATCATACTTTCACGTGGGCATGGCAGTTTCCTGCGGCGTATGCTTGAAAACGAAGTGCCCGAAATTTACCATGGGGTAGTTGAGATCCGCGGGATTGCCCGCGAACCAGGACGCCGTGCAAAAGTAGCTGTTTTTGCGATGCAAGAGGGAATCGATCCCGTCGGCGCATGTGTAGGAATCCGCGGTGTGCGTATCCAGAATATTGTGCGCGAACTGCATAATGAGAAGATAGATATTATTGAATGGAATCCTGATCAAATTGCCTATATTTCGAAGGCGATCAGCCCGGCACGTGTGACAGGCGTTTATTTAAATGAAAAACCCGGCGCAGCGCGTACAGCGACCGTGGTTGTAACAGAAGATCAGCTCAGCCTCGCAATCGGTCGTGATGGACAAAATGCCCGTCTCGCCGCAAAACTTACCGGTTGGCGTATTGATATTAAGAGTTTAGTTGAGGCAACCGCGGATTCATTGAATAAGTTGCAAAATGATCCTGAACTGGCGGAAATGCTGCCCTCCGCGGTGGAAGAAGCACCTGCGATTGAGGCACTCCTGTCCAAGAAATCAGAAGGTCGATCGCTTTCACCGGAAGAGTATCAGATTTTGTCCACATTTATGGATGGGGTCGAACGTCGCACCATCGAAGTCCAGGCTGAGGCAGCTAAAGAGGAACAAGAACGAATAGAGGCTGCCCGGGCGGATATTCCACCAGTGGCCTTCGCTATGAATCTTGCAGAGACAGATATCAAGGAACATATTTTCAATATCCTCTATGAAGCCGAGTTTGAAACAGTTGGCGATTTAATGCTGGCCTTACGACTTGACCCCGATAAAGTTTTTGACTTACCGGGGATTGGGCCAAAAGCGATTGAAAATATTACTGAAGTTTTGGCCGTCATGACTTTCCCTGAGCCAGAACCGGAAATTGTTGAAGGTGAAGGGGCTGTCGAAGAAAATGTTGAAGAAGAAGCGGTAGAAACTGAAGGTGAAGAGATAGCAGATGACACCGAGCAAGTTGAGGTGGAGGAAGCAGCAGAGGTAGAAGCTGTTGAAGCTGCGACTGTGGAAGAAAAGATGGATGATATCTTCGCACTCAAGCCAGAGATGATTTCTTCTTCAGAAAATGATGATGAACTAGATCCTGAAGAGATCGCCAAAGAGAAAAGGAAGAAAAAGAAGAAATTCGTGAAATATGAATTCGACCCCGAACTTGGCGAGGTTGTTGCCCAGAAACGGCGTAAGCGCAAAGCCGATGAGTGGGAAGAGGAAGACTGGTAATTTTTTGCAGTGAGCAAGAAATCTCCCAAACGCGGACGACATATCCCTCGGAGAACCTGTGTCGGATGTCGTGAGACTTTGGCGAAAAGAGCATTGATCCGCATTGTACGCAGCCCTGATGGGGTGCAAATTGACACAACAAGTAAATTATCTGGACGTGGCGCGTATTTACATGATCGCCTTTCCTGTTGGGAAAAAGGTCTGAAAGGTGCCTTGGTAAATGCCTTGAGGACTAATCTGACGGGAGAAGAGCGTGAAGCGTTGCAAGATTTTATGAAAACGCTGCCAGTTGAAAATGGCAAAGAAAACTAACCATATGATTTGACTTTGTTATAGCGAAGAGATCATATAGGGAAAAGGTGGCATATGAGCGATAATGGACAAAAAATCATTAAGGTCCCTGCAGGCATTGGTGTCCGTGATCTTGCAGAGCGAATGGAAGCCAGCCCAATTGATGTAATCAAAATTTTGATGACAAATGGGGTGATGGCCAGCATTAATCAACAAATAGATTTCGATTCGGCAGCAATCGTGGCTGCCGATATGGGATTTGAGGCGATTCTCGAAACGGAAGAAGATGACGAAGCTGAAGTCGTAGCTGATGTGGCACTTTGGCGGCAAAAAATTGCAGATGAAGATGATGCCTCGCTTGAAGATCGGCCACCCGTGGTAACCATTCTGGGACATGTCGATCACGGAAAGACAACGTTGCTTGACGCGATTCGCCAAACCGATGTACAGGCTGGTGAAGCCGGCGGGATTACCCAACATATTGGTGCTTATCAGGTTGAGCAGGATGGGAAAACGATCACATTCCTGGACACACCCGGGCACGCTGCATTTACAGCGATGCGTGCTCGCGGTGCGCAGGGTGCTGATATCGTTGTTTTGGTGGTGGCAGCTGACGATGGTGTGATGCCCCAAACTAAAGAGGCGATTGCACATGCCAAGGCTGCGAATGTCCCGATCATTGTTGCTCTGAATAAAATTGATAAATCTAACGCAAATCTTGAATTGGTCAAAAAGCAATTATCTGAAAATGAATTGGTTCCCGATGAATGGGATGGCGATACGATTGTTGTTCCTGTTTCGGCGACCAAAAAAGAAGGCATCGAAGATTTACTTGAAGCAATTTTACTTGTCGCCGACAATATGGATATCCGTGCCAACCCGGCTGGTGATGTTGTGGGTACAGTCATTGAGGCCGAGTTGGATAAGGCTCGTGGCGTAGTAGCGACTTTGCTGATTCAAAATGGAACCCTGAAACAGGGTGATATTGTTGTGGCAGGCGGCGCTTATGGACGCTTGCGTGCGATATTTGATTATCGAAATAATAGAGTGGACGAGGCTTCACCCTCTACACCTGCTTTTGTAATGGGACTGAATGAAGTCCCCAGCGCAGGGGAAGTATTTGAGATTGTAGAAGCCGAAAAGATTGCTCGTTTTCGTGTGAAGCAATATGCTGAAGACCAGAAATCCGCCAAGCGGACAAAGAAAAGCACATCGCTGGAAGATCTCTTTGCTGCTTATCAGGCTGGTGAAGCAAAAGAATTACGTTTGATCATTAAGGCGGATGTACAAGGCTCCCTTGCTCCCATAGTTGGCGAGATGAATAAACTCGGCGAAGGTGAGATCGGGATAAAAATTCTCTATGCCGAAACAGGTAATATTGGTGAGAACGATATCACTTTGGCAGCTGCATCCGATGCAATTGTGATCGGTTTCAATGTTCAGGCAGAGGTAACAGCACGCCGTCTTGCTGATAATACGGGTGTCTCTATTCGCCTTTATAATATTATTTACCGTATTGTGGAAGATGTTGAAAAAGCCCTCAAGGGTATGCTTGACCCAGTTTTCGCTGAAAAATCACTTGGAAAAGCCGAAGTTTTGGCTGTTTTCCCGATTTCAAAATTAGGGAAAATCGCGGGATGCCGGGTTCGAGATGGTGTTATTCGTCGTAACGCGCAGATGCGCCTGAAACGTGGTGAAGATATTCTCTTTGAAGGGGAGGTTTCTTCCCTGAAGCAAGAGAAGGACAGGGTTAACGAAGTCCGTAATGGCTTCGAATGTGGTATTGGTTTGCAAAATTTCCATGATATTGAGGTCGGAGATATTCTTGAGTGTTATATTATTGAGAAAGAAGCGATTACCTAAATAACGCACATGCAATGGAGTTCAAAGTTTTCGCAGGGGGCTTTGGACTTATCAAATGCAGTATTATTTTTCATAAACTATGCCCTCACAAATCCGTTTGCAGCGCATTTCAGATCGCATCAGGAAAGAACTTTCCGAGATGCTGGTTTACGAGTTAAGTGATCCGCGCTTGCGACAAGTTTTTATCACCGATGTTAATATTGATCGGGAACTGGCCTATGCCAATATTTATATTTCCGCGGTTGAGGGATCCTCTCGAGCGAAAGAGGTTCTTGCCGGCCTTGAAAGCGCCAGCGGATTTATTCGTCGGACTTTATCTGGTCGCGTGGAATTACGTTCATTTCCCCGCCTTCGATTCCATTGGGACCCCACTCCCGAACAAGCCGATCATATTGAGAAAGTATTAGGCTCCATTCGCGAGGACGAAGCGAGGCGAGAAGAAAAAGATGCGAGATCTAAAAATGATGACTGAATCTATTAATACCTCCATCAAACGGCGCTTGGGGGCAGCCGACAAACTTCTTATAACCAGCCATATCCGTCCCGATGGGGATGCCATTGGCTCATTGCTAGGGCTTGGACTTGCTCTCCAGAATGCGGGCAAAGATGTTCAAATGGTCTTGCCAGACGGAGTCCCGGCTGCGTTCAGTCATCTTGAAGGCTGTGATTTGATCCAAAAAGAGGTAGAGGGAGATATAGACACCTTTATTGTCGTGGATTGTGGTGATTTCGACCGAGTTCACGAAGTTCTACGGTCTTTTGGTGTACCAGCTATAAATATTGACCACCATATTACCAATGTAAATTTTGCAGAGATCAACCTTGTGGAAACAGATTCTGTAGCCACAGCCTCAATTTTGGCTGAACATCTCGATCAATGGGGGCTGGAGATATCCAAACCGGTTGCAGCTGCTTTAATGACCGGGTTGATTACTGACACGCTCGGTTTTCGGACCATGAACATGAATCCCAAAGCATTTCGTCAGGCTGCGACTTTGATGGAAAAGGGGATTGACCTCCCCGATCTTTATTATCAGGCAATGGTGAGCCGCTCCTATAAAGCAGTCCGGTATTGGGGAGCAGGACTTTCCAATATTGAGCGTGATGGACAAATGGTTTGGGCTACATTAAGTCTGGAGGACCGCAAGGAGGCCGGTTATTTTGGTAATGATGATGCAGATTTGATCAATATCCTGTCTTCAGTAGAAAAAAGCCCGGTTGCCATTATTTTTGTTGAGCAGCCTGAAGGCGCGGTTAAAATTTCCTGGCGAGTGCGCGGTGAAGAGTGGGATGTAGCAAAAGTGGCGGCAGATTTTGGTGGCGGAGGTCATCGGGCTGCTGCCGGAGCGATAATAAAAGGCTCGTTGGATGAGATCAAGCAGAGGGTCTTGCGCGCGACGCGTGAAATCCTGAGTTAATAACGCAATTTTAGAACAGGATTTATATCCTGTATTTTAAAGCTAAAAATGGAGGAAATTTCTATGAGTAGTCAAGATACAAAAAATGCAATTTCCGGAGTTTTGGTAATAGATAAACCGACCGGGATGACATCGCATGATGTTGTCAATATTGTCAGACGAGGAACAGATATCCGTCGCGTGGGGCATACTGGAACCCTTGATCCGCGCGCTTCAGGTGTGTTGGTAATATTGGTAGGTCCGGCAGTCCGCTTGAGTGAATATATTTCAGCCTCTGATAAACGCTATCAGGCCATCATTCGAATGGGCACAGCCACGGACACCTACGATGCCGAAGGCTCTTTTACACGGGAAGAAACTGCAATTGATGTTACCGAAGAGCAATTTGAGGTTGAGTTGAAAAAATTTGAAGGCGAGATTGAGCAAATCCCGCCTCCTTATTCCGCCGTTAAGGTCAAGGGACGCAAAGCCTATGAGATGGCGCGTAACGGCGAAGAGGTTGAATTGGAACCTCGCATGATCCAGGTACACCACCTGGAGATTCTGGAGTGGGCGACCCCCGAAGTTGTGGTGGATGTCCACTGTTCTTCTGGAACTTATATCCGTTCGCTGGCAAATGATCTGGGCGAGGTTTTGGGATGTGGCGCATATTTGGTTGGCTTGCGCCGCACAAAAAATGGACGTTTCTCCCTGCGTGATTCTGTACCACTGCGCAAACTGAAAGAAGCCTTCGATGCTGGTGATTGGTATAAATATTTGATCCCTGCAGCCGAGTCCCTTACTGATTGGCCTTTTGTGGAGTTGGATCCGGATCAGGTCGAAACAGTCCGACATGGTCATCGGATTAAAGCCGATCCTGATACTGAGCCAGGAATGGTACGTGGTATTAGTACGGCCGGCGAACTGGTTGCGTTGTTAAACCTTGAAGAGGGTGAAGCTGGCGATCTTGAATGGCAGCCAAAGAAGGTCTTTTTCTCGTAAATCCATCATGCTAGCCCTCTCTATAAACGGGGAGGGCAACATCATATCTTATGCTTCATCTTCGTTCCCTCGAAGAACTTTCACCGGAAAAAACTTGGCTTACGATCGGGGTATTTGATGGCGTTCATCGTGGACATCAGGAAATTATCAATCATCTTAGAGCAGGTGCAAAAGAAGCAAAAGCCTCTGCCCTTGTGATAAGTTTTTCACCGCACCCAGCAGTGGTTTTGGGGAAACGCAAGGATTTGAAATACCTGACATTGCCTGATGAAAAAGCGGAGCTGATTGAGGGGTTGGGTGTAGATATATTGATGACACATCCTTTCAATCAGCGAATTGCTGCTCTTTCAGCAGAAGAATTTATGGCAGAGATCCAGGCGAGAGTCAAACTGGAGAAGTTTCTGATCGGCTACGACTTCGCACTGGGAAAAGATCGTCAGGGTGATGCTGAATATTTAACGGCTTTGGGGCAGAAGGCTGGATACAAGGTCCAAACCTTTGGTCCGGTTGTGACCGGAGATGAGGCGGTCTCCTCCAGTCGGATACGTGCTGCGCTCGCAGAGGGACGCGTGCGTGATGCCATCAAATATTTGGGGCGGCCCTATGCTTTGAGTGGCTCCGTAATCCATGGCGACGGACGTGGCCGCAAGATTAATATCCCCACGGCAAATATCGAAACCTCTCCACAAAAAGCTGTACCCTTAAATGGAGTCTATGCCTGCTGGGCTTATCTGCATGGCGAGAAGCACCGTGCCGTGACAAATATCGGCATTCGTCCCACCTTCACCCCCGACAAAGAGCAGGCCAACATAGAAACACATTTGCTTGATTTTAAAGATGAGATCTATGGAGAGTCACTAAAACTGGAATTTATTTCCCGTTTGCGGGATGAGAAAAAATTCGCTTCGGTAGATGAATTATTAGTCCAAATTAGAGCTGATATTGCCAAGGCAAA
>JACKQG010006458.1_pt1 | contig 12342 bp, 11 predicted proteins | sample 8237621 | NCBI WGS metagenome assembly JACKQG01 (sample SAMN15677084, study PRJNA649215) | marine metagenome | biome: marine; feature: Black Sea; material: saline water; isolation source: suspended particulate matter (SPM) from the Black Sea western gyre | collected 2013-06-09/2013-06-10 | depth...
TTGTAGCTATTTTTTTTTCATCAATTATTGCAAAACTACAACCATCACTAATTGCTTTTGCTGCAAAGAGATTTCCATTAAAGTTTTCTCCTTTTAGAGCAAAAAAAAGGCCTCCCTTTTCAATCTTTCTAGTGTCAGTACAAATAATGGGTTTGCTTTTATATATTTTGTAAAGTTCTGAAATATCCATAAGTCAATATAAAACAAAACCCCATGATTAATGGGGTTTTAAGTAAATTATTAATTGATGATTATTTGCTTTTTTTGCTATAATCAGTACCTCTTCTTTGATTGTTTTTTGCGCTACTTGTTGAAGATCCAAGCCTATCCATAGCACATCTAAACCCAATAGCATCAGTTGATTGATCTTGATCTAAAAATCTTCTTGTTCCAGGATTTAACCAATACGCTCGATCTTTCCAAGAACCTCCTTTAAATACTCTTGTTCTGTCGCTTATTAGAGAAGAGGTTCCGTAAGCATACATCTCATTACTATTGCCTTCAGGAGCATCATCTTTATACATGCTAGCTGTTTTATTCCATTTGTCAATATTAACTTTTCCTGTGTCAGATGCAGCTGTTTCTTCAAGTAAATCGTTCCAATTAACCCCCATTTGAGATTCAATATCTCCATTTAAGTAATTGATATTATCCGATTTTTTGTAGTTTCTTCTATAAGCATTATCTTGTACATTCACATTAACTTGAATTGCTTTGCCTAAGTCATCAAATACTATCATGCCATCTGAATCCAATGAATCAGTTTGATAGACATTTCCTCTAAAGCTCCTGTGATCTGCAGTTGTAGTTTGTTCAATTACTGGTCTGTAAACATCCATAACCCACTCTGAAACATTACCAGCCATATCATATAATCCGTAATCATTAGGCCAATATGTTCTTACAGAAGCCGTAATATCTGCCTTGTCATTTAAATTTCCTGCAACTCCCATATTATCTCCTCTTCCTCTTTTGAAGTTAGCCATAATTGCTCCTTGATTTTTAGGATCTGCATTCCTTAATGATGAGCCATTCCAAGGATAAAGTTTTCTTTCATCCGTATTTTCTTCCTGTGTATTTCCTACATACCCTAATGCCGCAAATTCCCATTCTGCTTCAGTAGGCAATCGGTAGTTTGGTAATAACAAGCCATCTGCCATATTAATGATTCTAGTTTTCTCTCCACTACCATAATTCTCATTTGTAAGGTTTTTTGGGTTTCTTCTTACGATACCTTCATATTGTCCCGCTAAATACCCTTTAGTAGTGAATACATTATCATCCATTTGCTCCATGTCCTCTTTCAGGATGCCTGCATCAATAAGTATTCTTTCGTTTACTCTATCGGTTCTCCAAAGACAGTAATCAGTTGCTTGTTGCCAACTAACACCAACTACAGGATAGTTTTTAAAAGCAGGGTGTCTTAGATATCCGTTAACAAAAGGTTCGTTATAACCTAATTTATCTCTCCATACCAGAGTATCTGGAAGGGCTTTCTTATATACTTCAGGGTATGATAAGCCATATACTCTTTGCAGCCAAAAAAGATACTCTAGATAATCTACATTTCTAACTTCTGTTTCATCTAAATAAAATGATGCAACAGTTTGTTTTCTTGGAATATTGTCCCATTCATACATTACATCTTGCTCTACTCTCCCCATTGTAAAAGATCCTCCCTCTACAAATAATAATCCAGGACCTGTTTTTTGTTCAACAAAATGCTCATTTGTTTCATATCCTCCATTTTTGGGGTTGTTGTATTCCCACCCTGTTGAAGAAGATTCTTTTCTTGAAGAACATGATGCAAATATAATCATACTACTTGCTACTAAAATTAATTTATTTGTTTTCATTTTTATGTATTAAAAATTTAATCAGTGTTTGTTATTAACTAAAATTGTGGACAACTTATTGTATTAAACGATTTGCTTTTTGATCGGCAAGGCATAAATAATGTGAAAGATAATTCATGCGCTCCCAGTGTGTTGCTATTTTTTAAGTTACTTACTGTGATATCATAACTGTAGCCAAATTTAAAGGATTCTTGTACTAGTCCTAGCATAAGGATGAATGAGTCAAAATTCTCCAAGCTATTTCTTGCCCATAAACCACCAACAACAGGCCCTCTGTTTACATAAATACCATAATTAAATTGCTGAAAATCTTGTTGTTTTTGGTACAAAAAGTTAGGCGAAATAGTAGTAACTGAATTTCTGTATCTGCTTAATGGAAAGTTTCCTCCTGCATGAACTGTAAGTTTTGTTGGCAATTGACTCTCGCTAATAAAACCTTGATTTGGTTTAGTTAAGTGATGTGCTGCAAAGCCAAAAAAGAAATTTTCAGAGTAACCAAGTATACCGGTTGAAAAGTCAGGAAAATTTCTAGAAGTAGGATTATTTACTACATTTTCTTGAGTTGGATAAATAAAACCATATTGAGGATCAATCATATCTCCAAAAGTAAGGTTATCCCAATCTAATTGTATCATCCTGTAAGAAGCTTCAAAACCTGCTTTCACAGCGAAAGTATTGTTTACCTGTAATCTATAAGAGTATAATAATGAGGCATGAGAAGTGTTTAGATTTCCAGCGCCTGCTCTATCTTGAGAAACCATGACTCCTAATCCACCACCAATTGCTTGAATGTGCTGATCCCAAGATGCAGATGTAGTTACATAGGTTCTTCCTATTCCTGGCCATTGGTCACGATAATTTAAATTTGCTCTTGGACAATCATTTGTACCAGCAAAGGCAGGATTTAAATACAAAGGATTTGCATAAAATTGACTAAATGCAGGATCCTGAGCAGAAGCGGTATTCGTTATAAATATCAATGCAAAAACTGAAATTATAACTTTGAAAATGTTGTTAAACATATATAGGTTATTCATATTTTAATTTCACAAAAATAAACAAATTATTTAATATTACCTTTTACTAGATAAAAATTATATACTATTTATATTTATTGTTCGTTATTGCCTTGTTATTAAAAAGGATACATAAATTTGCAATGATGAAAAAATGGCTAATTTTATTGATGTCTCAGATGAGTTTTTTGCTTAACTTATCAGCTCAAAACAATTCTGTTTTGGCTAATGGAAATTGGTATAAAGTTTCTACCAATCAAGATGGAATTTATAAGCTAAATTACTCTGATTTTCAAACTCTTGGAGTTAGTGTTGCTAACCTCCAAACTTCCGCTATAAAACTCTATGGAAATGGTGGTGGAATGTTGTCAAAATTAAATTCAGATTTTAGATATTCAGATTTAACTGAAAATGCAATAAAAGTGTATGATTCTAACAATAATGGGGTTTTTGAAAGTGGTGATTATATTTTGTTTTATGGAATGTCTGCTGATGTTTGGAATTTTAATCAAAATACTAATTTGTTTGAGCATGAAACACATCTTTTTGCTGATGAAGTAAGTTATTTTCTTACTATTGAAAATCAATCAATCGGGAAGAGGATTGTTGAAAAGACTGCACTACAAAATCCTTCAAAAATAATCACTACTTATAATGGATATTCTTATCATGAAGAAGAGTTAGAAAACTTAATTCAGTCTGGAAATAAATGGTTTGGAGAACGATTTTATGATAGTAAACAATCTTTTGCATTTTCCTTTCCAGATTTAATTCAGTCAGATTTTGTTGATATAAAAATTGCAGTTGTTGCAAGGTCTTTTCAAAGCTCTACTTTCAAAGCTACTTCAAACTCATCTGTGTTATCAGAAATAGTTGTTCCAGCAGTTTCGTCACAATACGCACAAGAATATGCCAAAGAAGCATCCGTTACCATTCCGTATTTAGCAAATTCATCTAATTTAAATATAGATATAGAATATTCATCTTCAGATAATGGAGCAGAAGCATGGCTTGATTATATACAAATTAATGCAAAAAGAAAGCTCAAGTTAAGTGGTAATTATTTTAATTTTAGAGATGCTGAGAGTTTAGGAAATGAAATAGGGGAGTATAAGATTGAAAATGGCGAAGGACTTGAGGTGTGGGATGTTACCGAGCCCACTAATTCAAGAAAATTAGTAACATCAATTACTACAAATGACTTATCTTTTAATGATTCTTTAAATGTTTTGCATGAGTATATTGCTTTCAATAGCTCGGCATATTTAACGCCTACTTTAAAAGGAAGTGTTGCAAATCAGAATATACACAGCACTTCTTCTAATACTGAATTTATTATTGTTTGTCATCCTGACTTTTTGTCGGCTGCAAATCGTTTGGCTGATTTTCATTTAGAAAAAGATAATATTATCTCAGTTGTTGTTACACCCCAGCAAATATATAATGAGTTTTCATCAGGGATGCAGGATGTAAGTGCTATTCGTGATTTTTTAAAATATCAGTACGATAAAGAAAATTCTAATTTAAAATATCTTTTGCTTTTTGGAGATGGCTCCTACGATCCTAAAAATAGAATTGAAAATAATACTAATTATATTCCTACTTTTCAATCAGCTAACTCTACTCATCCAACTGAAAGTTATGTAACTGACGATTATTTTGGATTATTAAATGATAATGAAGGCTTATTTAATAATGATTTAGTAGATATTGGTATCGGTAGATTTCCCGTTTCGACACTTTCAGAAGCAAATATTTTGGTTGATAAAGTAGCGCAATATTATAAGATATCATCATTTGGTAGTTGGAGAAATGATGTTGCTTTTATTGCTGATGATGGCGATAGCAATGATGGGAATACGCATATGTGGCAAGCTGATAGTTTGGCAAATTATATAGCAGATAATTATGAGGAGATAAATATTCAAAAGATTTATTTAGACAATTATTATCAGGAATCTACTTCTGGAGGCCCAAGAAGTCCAGACACTCAAAATGCAATAAATAATAAAGTTGATAAAGGAGCTTTACTAATCAATTATACTGGCCATGGAGGTCCTTTAGGTTTGACACAAGAAAGAATTTTAGAGATTGATCAAATTCAAAAATGGGATAACTTAGATAATTTACCGCTTTTTATGACGGCAACTTGTAAGTTCTCTTATTTTGATAATCCACAAGAAAAATCAGCAGGAGAGTATGTTTTGTTAAATCCAAAAGGTGGTGCAATTGCTTTATTAAGTACTACTCGTTTGGTTTATTCAGCTCCAAATTACAATTTAAATACTAAGTTTATTCAAACCATTTTTGAAAAAGAAAATGGAGAATTTCCAAGGCTCGGAGATGTGTTTAAAAAAACAAAAGTTTTAAGTGGAACTTCTTCTAATAATAGAAATTTTACCCTTTTGGGAGATCCTGCTCTGCGTTTAGCATATCCAAAATTTGAAGTAAACACTACTGCAATTAATGATACTCTAAAGGCATTGGCTGAGGTTACTATTGAAGGTCAGATTGAAGATAACGGAATGTTTTTATCTGATTTTAACGGCACCATTTTCCCTACTGTTTATGATAAAGAAATAATTAAAACTACTTTAGGGCAAGAAAGCTGCACTCCTATGCCATATAGAGATCAGAATAATATACTCTATAAAGGTGCTGCAACTGTAACAGATGGAAAATTTTCTTTTTCATTTATTGTTCCTAAGGATATTGCTTACAATTATGGCGCTGGAAAAATTTCATATTATGCGCTGAACGATAATGAGCAAAACCCTCTTGATGCTAATGGAACTGAGGAAAATTTTGTAATTGGAGGCACAGCAGATGATATAATGTATGATTATGATGAGGCTGAGTTGTCTCTTTTTATGAATGACACTCTTTTTGTAAATGGAGGAATAACTGATGCCAATCCAATACTTTTGGCTCATATTTTTGATTTGAGCGGTATAAATACTGTTGGAAATGGTATTGGACACGATATTACAGCTGTTTTGGATGGCAATACAGCAAATCCTTATGTGCTAAATGATTTTTATGAAGCTAACAAGGATGATTACACTAGAGGAATCATTAGGTTTCCTTTGTATAACTTAGCAAAAGGGGAACATTCTATAAGCTTAAAAGTCTGGGATGTGTTTAATAATTCTTCAGAGAAAACAATTAATTTTGTTGTAACAGATGCAAATGATTTGGCTATTGCAGACTTTACAACTTATCCCAACCCTTTTTCAGCTTCTACTGATATTTATTTTCAGCATAATAAAGCCAATCAAGAACTCGACTATACTTTAGAGATTTATTCTATTACAGGAGTTTTGATTAAAAGAATTGAGCAAACTTCTTATAATAGTGAAGGATATAGAATTGGGCCAATTCGTTGGGATGGAAAAGATAATTATGGAGGCAAAATTAGTGCAGGAATGTATATTGCAAACTTAGGAGTTACTACTGAGGAAGGCGATTTTTCATCAAAATCTATAAGAATTATACTATTGCCCTAATAATGGCGTTTACTCACATAATAAAGTACATTTGCAAATTAAATAAAGGATGAAGAAATTAATTGGAATTTTAAGTGGTTTATTAATGGCATTTAATTCATTTGCTCAGATTGAGTATAGTGAATTAAGTTTAAATACAATTACTACAGCAGTGCCATTTTTGTTAATTGCTCCTGATTCTAGATCAGGTGCTATGGGAGATGTTGGAGTAGCTACAAGCCCTGATGCAAATTCTATGCATTGGAATCCTGCAAAATTAGCTTTTACTTCAGAAGATATAGGTGCTTCAATATCCTATGTCCCATGGTTAAGAGCATTAGTTCCTGATATTAATTTGTCATATATTACAGGCTATAAAAAGCTAGATGATAATCAAGCTGTTGGTTTGGAAATGCGATATTTTTCATTAGGAGATATTACTTTTACGGACATAGTAGGTACTACAATCGGACAATACAAGCCTCATGAATTCGCATTAGGAGGTTCTTATGCAAGAAAGTTATCTGATCAGTTTTCATTGGCTATTTCAGGAAGATACATCTATTCTAATCTTACAGGAGGACAATCTGCAGGAGGAATTGAAACAGTTGCCGGCCAATCAATTGCTTCAGACTTAGCGGGGTTTTATACTAAACCCGTAAGGATGGGAGGACAGGATATGGATTTAGCTGTTGGTTTAAATATTTCAAATATTGGTAGTAAAGTTTCATATACTGAAACCTCAATTAGAGACTTCATCCCTATTAATATGAGATTAGGAACGGCATTAGGCGCTGATATTGACGACTATAATAAAATTTCTTTGGCAATTGATATGAATAAATTACTGGTACCAACACCGCCAATTTATGATGTTAATGATGTAGATAATGATTTAGATAAAGAAGAAATTTTATACGGAAAAGATGATAATGTTGGTGTGGTTTCAGGAATATTTCAATCATTTGGTGATGCCCCAGGAGGCTATAAAGAGGAATTCAGAGAAATTAACTATTCAGTTGGTTCAGAGTATTGGTATAACGATCAGTTTGCTATCAGAGCGGGTTATTTCTTTGAACACGATACTAAAGGAGGTAGAAAATTCTTTACATTCGGGTCTGGAGTAAAGTATAGTGCATTTATTCTTGATTTTTCATATCTTGTAAATGCTTCCACTGATGCTGGAGCTACTAATCCTTTAGCAAATACCATGCGTTTTTCAATGACATGGAATTTTGGAGCAATGAAAGAAATGAACTAATCAATGAAAATTAGAGTAGGTTTTGGTTTTGATGTTCACCAATTAAAAGAGGGCTTAGACTTTTGGTTAGGCGGGATTATGGTTCCTCATACCAAAGGTGGTTTGGGCCATTCGGATGCTGATGTTTTAATACACTCTATTTGTGATGCCTTATTGGGTGCTGCCAATTTGGGCGATATAGGCAAACACTTTCCTGACACAGATCCGAAATACAAAGGAATTGATAGTAAAATTTTGCTAAAGGAGGTAATGGAATTAATTCGTGAAAAAGGTTTTGAATTAGGAAATATTGATTCTACTATTTGCTTGCAAACACCGAAAATAGGGTCTTATATTTCTCAGATGCAAAAGGTATTGGCTTCTTGTATGGGAGTTGATAAAGATCTGATTTCTATTAAAGCAACTACAACAGAAGGACTAAGTTTTGTGGGCAGAGAAGAAGGCGTTTCAGCTTATGCTACTGTTCTTATTACTAAATCCTAAAATCCTAACTTTTCATTTCTATTGTCATCACTAAGATAGACCTGCATTTTTGCTCTTGCACAAACAACACCTTTTTTATTGATTGCCTCAACAGTGTGCCAAATTTCAAATTTTCCTTTTTCATTTAAAGTATTTTCAGCAAGGTGGATATCTTCTTTAGTGATTTTAAAATAAAGTTTTAAAGTACTATCGGCTGGTTTTAGGTATTGTATTTCTGCTGATTTTAGCCAGATAATTAGTTTTCTTTTTTTATTCGCAAAAATGTGATAGTACATAGTAGGAAAATAAGGATCACAAGCCGAGAAAATACTGCCTCCAAAAATAGTTTTATGAAAATTAATATTAAATAAGGATCTTCTAAGAACCACTTTCATTTCTAAAAAATCATCAGAAATTTCTTTCAGCACGATTCTATTAAATAATAATGGCGGAAAAATATTTAAAACAAATTTGATAACAAATCTTGGTATTTGCATTTGCAAAAATAATTAATTGCTGTTTAAATTCTTATCAAATTGAATATTTTATACTTTTACATCAAATTAATAAGATCATAAAAAAATGAAGAATTACATCACAGAATTTATAGGGACGTTTTTTTTAGTACTTACAATAGGGCTTACTGGAGACCCTCTTGCTATAGGAGTAATGTTAATGGCAATAATTTATATGGGCGGCCATATATCTGGGGCTCATTATAATCCAGCAGTAAGTATAGCTATGATATATAGAGGATTACTTACTTCCAAAGAAGCTATTAAGTATATCCTTTCTCAATTAGCTGGTGCCTTTTTAGCAGCATTAGCAGTTAATTGGTTAATGGGTGATGTTATGCAAGTAGCGCCTACTTCAGATTCTGTTATGCAAATTCTTGCAGTAGAAGCTATTTTTACTTTTGCTCTTATGTTAGTAATTTTAAATGTTGCTACTCATCCAAAAACAGCAGGAAATTCCTATTATGGTTTAGCTATTGGATTTACGATAATGGCAGCAGCATTTGCTGGCGGAGGAATTTCAGGAGGTGTTTATAATCCAGCTGTTGGAACAGGCCCTATATTAGTTGATGTAATACTAGGAGATGGCAAGACCTTAGCTAACTTATGGTATTATTTTGTAGGCCCAATATTTGGGGCAATGGCAGCTACTTGTGTGTATGAATTTACTCTGGACTAAGTTATTTATAATACAGCTAAAGCAGCTTCATAGTTAGGTTCTGATGCTATTTCTGGAACTTGCTCAGTGTATACTACTTTATGTTTTTCATCAAGAACAATAATGCATCTTGATAAAAGATGAGCAAATTTCCCATCTAAAATAGTTAATTCATAATCTTTTCCAAATTTACCAGATACAAAGTCTGATAATGTAATAACATTTTCTATTCCTTCAGCTCCACAGAATCTCTTTTGGGCAAAGGGCAAATCTCTTGAAATACAAAGCACCTTAGTATTAGAAAGGCTTGTCGCTTTGGCATTAAAATTTCTTACAGAACTAGCACAAACTCCTGTATCGATAGAAGGAAAAATATTCATTACAACCTTTACCCCCTTAAAATCATTTAGGGTTATATCTTGCAAATCGTTTCCTATTAGTAAAAAATCTTTTGCGGCTTCACCAATTTTTGGCAAATTACCTAATGTTTTTGTTGGATTATTTGATAAAGTAATGTTAGCCATAGTCTATTTTTTATGATTATTTAATTGGCAGCAAATTTACATTAAATCAAACAAGAATCATATTTTTGAAATAATAAAATCAACCCTTTGTTTAATTGAAAGTTTAGGAACTTCTACTAACTCATAGCCTTGAGATTTGTAAGTGCTAATAATAGTGCTCTCAATCTTTTTAGCGGTTGCTATATTTTCTATTCTTTCACTATCGTTTTCATAAATTTCTTCCCAAATAGGTGTGTAAAAAACGGTTCTATTAAAATTACATTTTTTAATATCTTCATGAATTTGTGATGTGACTTCTAAATTATTTAATCTTAAGTATGCAATACAGTCAATGGCACTTCTATCAAAGAAGCAAATGCCATCTTCCGCACTTGTTAAATATTGCTCGGTGCGCATATTTGCAATTTTATTTTCAAAAGCAATTTGATTTTTCCAGGGAAGAATTTCGCCTCCATTTTTTATTTGTTCAGCAATAACTTCTCGTGAGTTTTCATCAATACAGTGAAATCCTCTTTTTTTTAACTCATTAATAATGGCCGTTTTTCCTGTTCCAGGAGCTCCAGTAATTATGTATTTTTGATTCATCTACAAACTCAAAACAGCAATAAATGCTGCAATAATTATAGCGAGCACTTTTTGCATACTGAATTTGTGGCCGTTACTACTTTCAAATAAAATAGTAGTAGAGATATGTAAGAAAATGCCAACTACAATTGCCATAATTTCGTTTTGGTAATTTGCAAGCCCTATAAATACATCGCCAGCAAAAACACCTAAAGGCGACATAAGTCCAAATAATAAGATTAAAATGTAGGCCTTTTTCTTTGAGATATTTGATTGCAAGAAAAATGTCATAAGCACAATAGAAACAGGCAAATTGTGTAAGACTATACCTGTAAGTAAAGCATTATGCGCATGATCGTCTAAGTGACCTGCTAAAGGCATTCCTTCTAATAAAGCATGTAAGCAAAGACTGATTAATACCGAAAATGGAATCGCATTGCTCTTATGAAAATGACCGTGTTCTATGCCTTGTGAAAAATATTCTAATAAAATCTGTATTAAAAAACCAGCCAAAATAAAAATCCCAATATTATTTGAAGGATTGTTGCTAAATAATTCGGGAATCAAATGAAGTACGCTTACCGCTAAAAGATAAGCCCCGCTAAATGTGAGTAGCAATTGTAGATTTTTACTTTTTTTGATATTGAATAGATCAACAATAATTGCTCCAGCAAGTACTGATAAAAATAAAATTCCTAGCGTTAGTGGCGTGTTCATTTCTTGCAAATTAATATTAATCTATCAGAAGAAGCCGCATTAAAATCTTCCAATTTATAATTTCCAAAGATATCAATAATTTTTAGCCCTGCATTGCTAATTAAGTTAGAAAAATCAGTTAAAGTTAATGCTTTTACCTTTTCTTGAAATTGATGATTTTTTCCATTATTTGCAAAAGCAATATCTTTTATAATATAATTGTTTTTAATACTTCTGTTAATATTAAAAGTAATTCCATCAACTGTCTTTTTTTCAGAGTTTCTTAAGTTTTTAATTACTTTTTTAACATTCATAAAATCAATAATTAGAATTCCTTCTTGCTTTAGATTTAAAGTCATTGCATTTATGGCTTTTTGTTCATCTTCATCCTCTTCAAAATAACCAAAAGAGGTGAATAGATTTGTAACTATATCAAAGCTGTTTTTTTGAAAAACTTTACGCATATCATGTACTACAAATTGCAAAGTTTCATGTTCATCTTTTTTAGCACTATTGATACTGCTTTGTGATAAATCAATACCCACAACATCCATGCCTTTTTTGTTAAAATAAATAGCGTGCCTACCTTTTCCACAAGCAATATCTAGTAGTTTGCTTTGCTTTGGAATTTGCAAATGAGATACTAAATTGTCAATAAAAAATTCTGCTTCTTTCTCATCTCTATTTTTATAGAGCAGGTGATAATAAGGAGAGTCAAACCAATTTACAAACCAACTCATAATTGTGGGTTTAGTTATTTTCTCTGTCTTATTGCTTCATACAAAATAATTCCAGTTGCTACTGAAACATTTAATGAGGCAATCTTCCCAAGCATAGGAATTTTTGCTTTAGCATCACTCATTTTTAAAAATTCAGGTGAAATTCCATCTTCCTCCGATCCTATAATAATAGCAGTAGGAGGCGTATAATCGGGTTTGTACATATTATCCTGAGTTTTTTCAGTACAAGCAATCAGTTGTATCCCACTATCTTTCATAAATTGTAAAGAGAGTTTTAAATTCCAAGTTCGGCAAACCGTAATTCTATGAAGCGCTCCAGCTGAGGTTTTTATAGCATCTGCATTAATTGCAGCCGCATTTTGTTCAGGAATTAAAATAGTATCAACCCCAGCACATTCGGCCGTTCTGGCAATTGCTCCAAAATTTCTAATATCAGTAATCCTGTCTAAAACTAAAATTAGAGGATTTTTTCCCTCTTCATATAAAGAAGGAATAACATCTTCAATATTGTGAAAGTCAATTGGAGAGATAAAGGCAAAAACGCCTTGATGATTTTTCTTTGTGA
>JACKQG010006459.1_pt1 | contig 12340 bp, 7 predicted proteins | sample 8237621 | NCBI WGS metagenome assembly JACKQG01 (sample SAMN15677084, study PRJNA649215) | marine metagenome | biome: marine; feature: Black Sea; material: saline water; isolation source: suspended particulate matter (SPM) from the Black Sea western gyre | collected 2013-06-09/2013-06-10 | depth...
CTTCTATTGACTAATACAGCAATTCCCGAATTCCGTGGCAATGTCCTGATTTTGGGGCACGATGTGTACGGAGCACACTCCATACCCTAAATTCAGGTAACCTCCCCGACGATTCCCAAAGAACCAAAGTTGAATTTTTTGCGGATTGGTTTATACTTATTGTTGTATCTTGTGTGGGTTTTCTCTAGTATTATGTATGGGGTTAGCAATTAATCCAGCCGCTCGTTGGCACAGATAAGACAACTAATGGAAAGTGATTGTATCTACATGTTTTTCGTCGCTCCTAACCCCTTCAAAAACTTTTTTTTGGGGTGGTAAAGCGATTATTTTTCTCCAGTGATTGGGTTGTTTGATGTCATTTCAATTAATTCCTTATTCAATCCTACTGTCTGTTATTGGGATTAGCTCGATCTACATCACATTCAGATTACACCGTTATCGCACCCACCCTGATGTTCGCTGGGTTAGGGTAATCTTGATTTCGAGCGCGTTCTGGAACCTGGCATATGCTTTAGAGTTGAGCATTATCGATTTCGATGTGATGCTCTTGCTCGATAAAATCCAATATATCGGCATCCTTTTTGCTCCCTCGGGCTTCCTGTTTTATAGTTTATATTATGTTAATTACAAAAGAACATCTAAATATATTTCATCCATAATCGCCATCAATATCTTCCTTGGGGTAATTGTTTTCACGAATGAGTATCATCATTTAATTTGGTCTCATGCTGAATTATCCTTGAATGGACAATATTTCTTTCTAGAGCAAAGCTATGGTCTTGGATTATGGGCGATCATGTTTTTTGCTTTTTTACAGGTGCTACGATCTTTTTTGTTAATGATCAGATCACTGAGGGAATCGCGACACTATCGGTCCAATGAAACCATTATTTTGATGATTGCTGCCTTGTTTCCGATTGGAATCGCGGTAATCTCCATGGTTTTTAAATCTTCCAGCCCCTTTGAACCGACGAGTCTGGCGATGGGCATTTCTGGAGTTGTTGCGGGGGCTAATTTATCCCGCATTCGGAAAGCCGAAATATTGAATGCCACTCGTGAAGAGGTTTTGGATAATATCTTTGCGCCGATCATGGTGCTGGATGTGGAAAAACGTATCATTGATCTAAACGGATCTGCAAAAAATATTTTCGGGCCTGGGGATAAGAAAATCATCAATAAAAACTTGAAAGACCTCTGGCCTGATTTATGGGAGTTGGTTGAAGAGAGCGATTTTTCAACAGAAAGTAAGGCTGAGATCTCTTATCCGTTCAATGGCGCTTTGAGCATCTTTGAGGTTCACCTGGCGCGGTTGCGTCTCTCTCGGAATCGGGAATATGGGTTTATGCTTGCTTTGCACGATATCACGCAATTAAGGCAAAAATCATCCGATCTGGAGATTATGTTGGAGGCGAATAGGGCGGTTGCTTCAACGCTGGAACTCGATGAAGTTCTGGCGATCATTGCGGAGCAGATGGCAATATCTGCTAGAGCGGATGGGTGTGCGATCGCATTATGGGATCAGAAGGCCGACACGGTCGTGACTGTCTTCGAATTTCGCCGTGATGGTTATGAAGAAGTAGATCAACCGGGTACCACCTATGCATTGGATGATTATCCGGCAACTCGCAAAGTATTAGAAGAAAATGTGGATTATTTGATTCATATTTCAGATCCCAATGCTGATCCAGCTGAAATCGCCTATATGCGAGATGTAGGTACTTCAAACTTGCTAATGCTTCCATTCAGCACATCGGATCAAGTGTTAGGTATCGTTGAGTTAGATCACTCAACTGACAAACATGTATTTACAGAAGAAGAAATTCGCCTGAGCCGGGCGTTAGCCAGCCAGACGGCGGTCGCAGTAGAAAAAGCGCGTTTGCATGCTGAAACAAAAAAAAGATTGCAGGACCAAGTCGTCCTGCGAGAGGCCGGGGCGATCGTCTCGTCATCTTTTGATACCAAAACAGTCCTCAATCGCCTCTCCGAACATTTATGTAAAGCTTTTGATATTACCAGTAGTTATATCTTTTTGTATAACAAAGAAAAACAAACTGTCTTATCCGTGGCAGAATATATCAGCCCATGTGCCAATGCGTTGGAGAAGATCTCAGATTTGGGGGTGGAATATGACGAGTCTGGGGAAGCAGAGTTGGAGCTCTGGTCCAAACTGAACGCAGGTCACTATCATTATCAACATATTGATGACGAGGATATCAGTCCCCTAGATCGAAGATTGATCGAGGAGTTTGGTGGACACACTATTCTGTTCGTTCCGCTGATGCGCCAGGATGAGGTCATTGGGTATATCGAGTTGTGGGAGAGCCGGGGTAAGCGAGTTTTTACAAACGACGAAATTGCATTGTGCTTCGATATCGCTAACCAAACTAAGCTGGCGCTTGAGAAAGCGCAGCAGTTCGAACAAATCCAAAAGCAATTGGCAGCCCAGATCGCGCTGCAAGAGGCCGGGGCGATCGTATCGTCATCGCTTGATTCTCAAACCGTACTCAATCAGCTTGCAGAACATGTGTGTAAAGCATTTGATATCACCAGTGCCTATATTACGCTGTATGATGAAGAAAGGAAGATCTCGACTACAGTGGCAGAGTATATAAGTCTCGTGGCAAATGAAATGGAGCGTATCTCCGATATAGGGTTGGAATATGATGAATCGAGTTCTGAATTTCCGATGTTCTGGGAGCAATTGAATTCTGGAGAGCATTACATTAGTGGCATTAGCGATGAATCCATCAACGAATCCGTGCGGCGCGAGATGGAAGAATTCGGTGGGAAAACGATCCTTTATATCCCACTGCGCCGCCAAGAGAATGCCATTGGTTACATTGAATTGTGGGAAAGTCGAAACGAGCGCAATTTTACAGACGACGAAATCGAGTTGTGCTTTGCCATCGCCAATCAGGCCAGGATTGCGCTCGATAGAGCAATTCGTTTCGAACAAACTCAAAAGCAGTTGGTGGCGCAGATCGCGCTGCAAGAGGCTAGCACGATCATTTCTTCTGCGCTGGATACCAACACGATTCTAACCCGCCTGGCAGAGCAAATGTGTAAGGCGATCGATGCGACCAGTGGGTATATTCTGGAAGTCAAACAGGGTTCCACCAACGCAACGGTAATCGCAGAATATTTCACAGAAAATGCTACCGACCTAGAAAGATTGTCTGATTTAGGTGTCGAATATCCGAGCATAGAGCGCGAAACCGAATTTTTTGAGATAATGAAAGCTGGTGGGCATGATTTCGACCACTATGATGCTGTTGAAAATTCTCCATTTGATATCAATGACTTCGATAAATATGGGGTCAAATCCATCTTGTATATCCCCTTGATCATCAAAGAACAATTTATCGGGTTCACAGAGCTTTGGGAAAGCCGCCAAAAACATGAGTTCACCCAGGAAGAAATCGACTGGTGCCACGCTATCTCACGTCAGGCTGCCATCGCTCTTGAACATGCCCGCTTGTATGAGCAGGCAAAAGTGGAAATTGCCGAACGCGAGCGCGTCCAGGGTCAGCTTTTACACGACGCCTTTCACGACAAACTTACCAACCTGCCTAACCGGGCATTATTGATCAACCGCTTGGAGCAAGCTATTCAACGTGCCGCCCGGAGAGAAGGGTATCATTTTGCTTTGTTGTTTCTAGATTTGGACGGTTTCAAAATAATCAATGATAGTTTGGGCCATCTGATTGGCGATAAATTACTCATCCGAGTCGCGAAGCGGCTTGAAATATGCACGCGGCAGATCGATACAACCTCACGGTTTGGGGGGGATGAATTTGCAATTCTGATGGAAGAGGTTCAAAGTATTCATAGTGTAGTCACTTTGGTTGAGCGTATCCAGGCTGAACTTGGCTCACCGCACAATATTCAGGGTAACGACCTAATGATTACTGCCAGCATTGGGATCGTAATGAGCAGCGCTGAATATTCCGATCCCATGGCTTATTTGAGGGATGGGGATATCGCCATGTATCGTGCTAAAAATATGGGGAAATCTACATACGAAATATTTGATCACACCATGCGAGAAGAAGTCAATATGCGTATGAAATTAGAGCAAGACCTGCGCAATGCTGTGGATCAAAATGAATTAAAAACCCACTATCAACCGATCATCACATTGCCGGACCAAATCATCTTTGGTTTTGAGGCATTGATGCGCTGGGAGCATCCCGAGCGCGGACTCCTGCCGCCAGCAGAGTTCATTCCAGTAGCAGAAGAATCTGGCTTGATTAACGAAATGTCCAATATTTTAATTAGAGATGCATGTCTTCAAGTGGATCAATGGAATGGGCAACTTGTCAATCAGGCCCCTTTCTCGTTGAGCGTCAATATCTCTGGAAAGCAGCTGGCGCATCCAGATTTTTTGAACCAGCTGACTCTAATACTTTCAGAAACCGGATTCCCTGGAAATTTGCTAAACCTCGAAATTACCGAAAGTTCAATCATCCAAGATTTCGAAGAGTCGAAGAAATTGGTCCGCCAAATTAAAAACTTGGGGATCAATATCCATTTGGATGATTTTGGCACGGGCTATTCCGCTTTGAACTACTTGCGACAGATCTCCCTAGATGTTGTTAAAATAGACCGCTCCTTTGTAAAAAATATCCCTGACAAAAAACATACCAGTCTGATTAGAACCATCATTAATATGGCGCGTGATTTAGATATGGATGTTGTTGCTGAGGGGATCGAAACGGAGCAGCAGATGGATGAATTGGTGAGGCTGGGTTGCACGAATGGGCAAGGGTATTTATTTGCCAAGCCAAAAGATAAGCAGGCCATCGAAAGGTTGCTTGAGAAGAGCGCAAATTCTTGAGCGATACCGCAGCGTAGGAGAGAAATTCAAACGGACCCCCGAGTGTACCTGGCGGGAGTCTGTTTTTAGGGTGACTTTGAATGCTCGTATGCTGGAATGATCAGGTTTGCTTTGCCAACCACTTCTCGCTGGCTTCAATATGCTCATTATAATGCCAGTGGGTATTGGCTGAGATCAGCACTTGATAAGTCAAATTCCCGGCCCAATCAAATGGCAGCTTTTGGGGTAACACAGACTCGTCTAGTCCTTCGATTTGCGTTACGAATTCCCCATGGATTCTATGAAAATCTTCAGCAATTTCTGCTAAAGCTTTATCCTTGTTCTTCTCGTAGATATCGGCATTGAAATCATTGGCGAAGTCATCGCTCTCTATAACTTCATATTTCAACGACTCGCCAGTAATGGCAGAATTGATGCGGTCCATAGCTAATAATTCCCATGCCGTGACATGGGCCAAAATATCTTTGTAGCTCCAACCGTTGCTCATCGCGCTTGAATCAAGCAATTGCTCTTCACTCAAGCCGTCAATGATTTCATTGAGATCAGCCCAGGTTTGGTTAATCACTTCGAGCAATTCACTTTTTGTTGGTTGTTCACTCATATAAATACCTTTTTGGACACGGATTCACGCAGGTTATTTGGATCAAAAAAATTCCAAAAAGCGAGTTTCCCGCCGGAATATATGGGTGTGGTTGCTCCGCAACCACACCCATATATTCCGGCGGAAGCCCTCGTCTGGTAGTTTTTTCAGTGGAGTCATCCGTGCAATCCGTGTCCCAAATTAATTCACCAATTCTTCAAACTTATCTACATAACTTGCCAGCACGGCGAAGGCTTTCTCAACGGGTTCGGGCGATGTCATATCTACGCCGGCGGCCTTCAAGGCATCTAAGGGGTATTGTGAATTTCCAGCCTTCAGGAAGTCGATGTACTTTTCGGCGGCGCCTTCTTTTCCAGCTAAAACAGTATCTGCTAAGGCATTGGCACCCGAGATCCCTGTGGCGTATTGATATACGTAGAAATCCATATACATATGGCCGAACTGCGCCCAGGTGATACCAATGCGGTCGTGATCGAATTCGACTTCGTCGGCATAACCTTCTTTGAATAACTCCGCGGCCAGGTCGATCATACTTTGCGCGCTGACTGGTTTGCCCTCTTCGATACGTTGATGCATCTCGAGTTCCCAACGCGCCAAGGTGGGCATAATGAAGAAATACCTGTGATAGTTAGCCATGGCTTCCTCGACCAGAGCCAACTGCAAGGTCGCGTCGTCCAGCGTGTTGACCAAGTATTCGCGCGTCATGGCCTGGTTAAAATTGGAAGCCACTTCTGCTACAAAGAGCGAGTATTGAGAGTAAGTGAACGGCTGTGTCTTGCGGGTATAGTAGGAGTGCATCGAATGGCCTAACTCATGGGCCAAGGTACTCAGGCTGAAGATGTCATCGGAGTAGCTCATCATGATGAAGGGCTGCGTGCCGTAGGAGCCCCAAGAGAATGCGCCCTGGCGTTTGCCCTTGTTGAGCGCTCGATCAACCCAGCGTTTGCTGGTGCATCCGGCGCGCATTGCCTCGACATATTCATCGCCCAAGGGCATCATGCCCTCGCAGATCCACTCTACGGCCTGGGCGTAAGGCACCGCAGGGGTTTTTTCCATTACAGGGGCTTTGATATCGTAAACGTGGAAATTGTCGTACCCAAGCGCTTTTCGGCGGATGCGCCAATAGCGGTGCCAGGTGGGTAAATTTTTCTTGAAGACCTCGATCAGGTTGTGGAATACTTCCTCGGGGATGTCGTTGGGTTTCAGCGAAGCCTGCAGAGACGAATCGTAATTATGGGCGCGCATGTTGAAGACATCGCGCTGGATTACCTGCGTCTGGATGCTGCTGAGTGTGTTCTTGAAATCCAAATATGAATCAGCATAATTCTCCCAGGCGGTACGGCGGATTTCTCGGTCGGAGTGTGTGATCAATGAGCCGATACTGCTCTGGCCAACTTCATTTTCTTCCCCCTCGGAGCCAATCGCAGGCTTGAACTTCAGGTCGGCGTTGGTTAGCGAGGCGTAAGCTGCCAGGGTCATCCTCGGAGGCAAGGGATCGCTCACCATGGCAATCACCTCCTCGACCTCAGGAGAGCGAACATGAGCAGCGCGTTTTTTTAGTTGATCGAAATAGTGTTCATATACTGCTAATTCCGATTCTTCCCCCATCCATTTTTCCAGCGCATCAAATCCAATCGCCATGATCTCCGGTTCCACAAATGCCGTCGCAGTACGCACTTTGGCCAGTAAGCCGCGCGCCTGGCCGAAGCGAGCCGCGGCATCCTGATCGCCAACGTCCACCGACGCAGCCAATCCGGCGTAAACATAAACCTGCATACCTGGGATAAAGATTTCTTCAAAAACGCTCAAACCCTGCAGCAAATTTTTGGGATTTTCGCCTAATTTGCCCTGAAATTTTTCAATCTCCGGCAGCCGAGCAATTACGTTTTGATAATTCTCCTGCCAGGATTCCGGAGTGGCGAAAATGCTTTCAAGATTCCAGGTTTGCTCAATAGGGACTTCACTGCGGTGGGATAGCGATTTTTGTGTCATGGGTAACGATTCTCCTGTATTCGGGTTTCTAAAAGGGATAGAAAGATTCGTATGATAAGATTATGCCGTGTTGACATTTGGAGACTTCTCTCCTGAAATGATCCTTGTAAATTTCGGCTAGCACTTTTGCTAATTATTGAAATGTCAACACTACCGAGCGAGCAGCAACTTTGGGAATCTTACCATGGTAATCATCTGATCCACATTTATTATTCGCCTGACAAAAGGATGGTCTTATGTTCTCTAAATTAAAAACCATGAACCGTGAACACCTGGCCTGGTACCTGTATGATTTTGGTAATTCGGCTTATGCTGCGGTGGTCTTATTAGCAATTTATTCAGCCTATTTTAAGGGGGAAGTTGTCGGTGGTGCAGAGGGTTCTCGCCTGTGGGGGATCTCGATTGGAATCGCCATGTTGGTGGTAGCAGTCATCGCACCCATCTTAGGCTCTCTAGCCGATTTTTCTGCCTCGAAGAAGAAGTTCTTATTAGGCTTTTCCATTGTAACTTGGACCTTCACCGCACTGCTTTTCTTTGTTCAGAAAGGTGACATTTTCTTGGGGATGACCTTCTTTATTTTGGCAGAGATCGGATATCGTGGGGGACAGGTATTTTATAACTCCCTGCTTCCTGAGATTGCTGAACCCGAGGAATTGGGCCGCGTGTCCGGAAACGGATGGGCAATTGGGTCGTTGGGTGGGATTCTGTGCCTTTTGATTGTATTGCCTCCAATCGTGATCGTTGGCGGAACTTTGGTGGTACGGCTGGCACTGGTCTTTACGTCGGTATTCTTTGTCATCTCAGCCATCCCGGTTTTCCGTTGGATTCAAGAACGCGCCCAGGCGCAGACATTGCCCGAGGGAGAGAGTTACATTTCTATCGCTTTCAAGCGAATTGGCAAGACTTTCCGCTCTATCCGCCATTTCAAAGAATTTATCAAATTCATCGTCGCCTTCTTGATCTATAACGATGGCATCCTGATGGCGATGAATTTTGCTGCCATTATCGGCGCGGTGCTCTTTGGCATGAACCAGACGCAATTAATCATCTTCATGATCGTCGTGCAGGTGACCAGCGTCGCTGGGGCATATCTCTTTGCGGTAATCGGCGACAAATTTGGCTATAAGCGCTCATTGATCTTTTCGGTGGTTATGATGATTGGTGTGGTTGTGGCCATGCTCTTCACGCGCACATTGAACGGCTATTTCGTGATTGGCGCTTTTGCTGGGTTCGCCCTGACAGGCGTGCAGTCGTTGAGCCGCACGATGGTGGGCCTGTTTGCCCCTGAAGGTCGCAGCGGCGAATTCTTTGGTTTCTTCGCCATTGCTGGGCGTACTTCATCTTTCATTGGGCCGACTGTTTACGGTATTATTGCTGCTGAAGCGGCCATCTTTTATGCGGCCGACCGCGGTATGGATCTGCTCTCCGCAGAAATCGCCGGTCAGCGCGCCGCCATTGTTTCGATCATCTTCTTCTTGCTGGCTGGCCTGATCATCCTGCTGGCTGTCAATGAAGCCAAAGCGCGGGCCGCGTCATTCGAATCGCCGATTGCCGCGGTGGATTAGAAACTATCATCCTGAGCGGAGCCCCGATGGGGAAGAGGCGCTCCGCTCAGACTGGGTATGTTTTGGTAGAGGGAATTAATGCCTGAATACAGATACCCCCGTCGTCGAGTTCTGCGTTGGGTGATGCACCAACTCTCGATACCGGCTTTGGCCTTATTCGCCGAAGTCAAGGTGCTCGGCCGCGAGAATTTGCCCGAGAAGGGGCCACTGCTTGTCGTCGGCAATCACTTCTGTTTTCTTGACCCTGTCGCATTCGTGCGCTTCTCCCCCTGGCCGATGGATTTCATCGGCGCAGCTTTGCCTCCTTTTTCTCCACGCTGGGGGCCATTCTTTACTGCCCTGTGGGGTTTTCATAAGCTTTATCGCGGTACGGGTTCAACGGAAGCCTTGCGCGCTGGCGAGGCAATTCTGGGGCAAGATGGCGTCTTAGGCGTTTTCCCCGAAGGCGGCAGCTGGGCCACCATCCTGCGCCCTGCCCGCCCTGGTACCGCTTACCTGGCGGCGCGTTCGGGAGCAAAATTATTGCCCGTTAGTTTGTATGGGTTTACGCAGGTATTTCCAGCTCGCTTACGCAAGCGTGCCAAGCCGGTGATCAATATTGGAAAGCCCTTTGGCCCCTTCAAAGTTAGCGGTCGCGGTCGTGAGCGCCGCGAACAGCTCGACGAGATTGGCCACATGATCATGCAGGAAATCGCTAAGTTGTTGCCCGAGGAGTTGCGCGGCAGTTATTCTGCTGATCCTGCCTTGCGTGAAGCGGCCAAGGAGTTCGAAGCCTACCCCTGGGATGAGAATCCAGAAGGCCAGGTCGACAGCGGCGGGTTGATTAATTAACGCAAAGACGCGGTAGCAACGTAGTAGCCTGTGGGGCGTCTCAAAGTGTCATTCTGAGTATATCTACAGCGCGTTAAGCACTGCTCAAACTGAAAATGCAATTATGTCATTCCTTCGACACTTCCTTCGGTCGCAGGACAGGCACTTCGACAGGCTCAGTACAAGCACTTCGGCAGGCTCAGTACAAGTCTGAGCGCAGCTTTGCGGAGCGAAGAGTCTGGCGCATCCGTGCGCGAGATGCTTCGCCTTCGGCTCAGCATGACACATGTTTGTCATTAGTAGCGCAGCGAAGAATCTCCACCCGAAAGGCGGGAGACTCTTCGCTGCGCTCAGAGTGATACTGAAATCGTGATCTGCTGAAATTAATTTAAAATCTTTGCGACTTTCGAACTTCGCGTCTTCGCGTTAGAATATTTTGACATTATTCTTGAATCCAACGAAGAGCAAAAAATGCCCCAATACAATTTCCCCAAACGCGCCCCCGTACGATTACTTTTCAAATCCCTGATTTACCTTGCCCTGGGTATCTTTACCAAATTGGAGATCAACGGCAAGCAGAACCAGCCTAAAAAAGGACCTTACATTCTGGTCGCTAACCACTTTAGCTTTGCAGACCCAGTAGTGCTGATCCGCATCACACCTTGGAAGACAAATTTCATCGCTGGCGCAGTAGCTGGTTTCGCGCCTGCCTGGGCTGCCCTATTCCCCAAATTGTGGGGCGCATTTTGGGTGCATCGCGGCACCGGCTCGCGCGATGCCTTGAAGTTAGCTGAAGGCTGGCTGAAGAGTGGCGGTGTCTTGAATATCTTCCCTGAGGGTGGTGCCTGGGCGCAAGTATTGCGCCCGCCGCGTCCGGGCGTAGCCTATATCGCCACCCGCAGTAAGGTTTCAATCATTCCGGTTGGGATTGTGGGTTTAGAGAATCTCTTCCCGCTGCGGATCATCAACCGCCCGGTGATCAAAATCAATATCGGAGAACCCTTTGGCCCCTTTGAAGTCAAGGGGCGCGGGCGTGAGCGCCGCGAGCGGCTTGATGAGATTGGCCATGCCATCATGGAAAAAATTGCTGAGCAGTTGCCTGAAGATTTCCGCGGCCGCTATTCCGATGACCCTGCTATTCGTGAAGCGGCCAAACCATTCGAAGCATACCCCTGGGATGACGCTGTTGAGGGCCAGGTGACTTTCCAGAAAGAGTAAGAAATACTCGTTAAAGTAATTCCAAAAATGTTTCTTAATTATGCCATTTCGAGCGAAGTGAAACAGTCTGAACCATTGTCTGGAGATTGCCACACTCCGCTGTGCTGCGTTCGCAATGACATCAACAGGACTTACGCACTTAGGGTAGCTAGCCCAACCGTGTTGGGCGTAGAACAGGCAAACCGACACCCAACGCGGTTGGGTTCCTACCCTGGAAATACAAATTCTGCGTAAGTCCAGATCAAATAATTATTTGTGAGACGGAATACTTTAGGAAGCAAAAAAAATGAATAAAAAAACAGCCCTGGTTCTGAGTGGCGGTGGTGCTAAAGGTGCCTTCCAATTTATCGCAGAGAAGTATGCGCGTGAGGAGAAAGGCTACCAGTGGGATGTGATCGCAGGAGTCTCGGTGGGGGCGCTTAATGCCGTTATGCTGGCGATGAAGAAGTATCAGCGCCTTGAAGAATTGTGGTGGAATATCTCCGCTGAGCAAGTTTATAAGGGTAAACTCAATTTTTGGTCGATGTTGAAAATTGTCTTCGGCGCGAAATCGATCTTGAATAATGATCCACTGCGGGAGTTGCTGCAAGCTGAATTTGAGCCTGATAAAGTCGAGATCGATTTGCGCATTGGGGCTGTATCGTTACGCACAGGCGAATATGTCCGCTTTGTACCCACAGAGCCTGGATTTGAGCAAGCTATTTTGGCCTCAACGGCTATCCCCATCGTATGGAAACCAGTGCATGTTTCAGCCGCATATCCCGATATGGTTGATGGTGGTGTGCGCAATATCTCTCCCTTGGGTGATGTGCTGGATACTGACCCAGACGAAGTGGTGATCATCAACTGCAGCCCCGATACTTCGCCCGTTGCCACACGCCCCTTGCGCAATGCGTTGGATATCGGGTTGCACACCCTCGAAGTCATGCTCAATGAAATCTTCATCACCGATTTACGCGAATTCCTGCGCATTAATCACAATGTCAAGGAGGCTCAGGCCGCCGGGGTTACTTTGCACAACGAGAAGGGGAAACCGTACAAATATTACGATTGCAAAATTATTCAGCCCGATGATAACTTAGGGGATACTTTAGATTTCTCCAAGGAAGCTATTGAAATGCGCATACGTGCAGGATGGGAGAAGGCCAGGCAAGTTCTGGATAAGTGATTCTAGATTGCGTGTACTTGTCTCGAAAAAACTCATTGTCACACTGAGGGAGCCGCCAATGTGAAAGATGGCTCCAATGCATCCGCGACTGTGGCGAGCGACCGAAGTGTCTCTCGAAATCAGATGTTCAGATTCCTCGCTTCACTCAG
>JACKQG010006460.1_pt1 | contig 12339 bp, 10 predicted proteins | sample 8237621 | NCBI WGS metagenome assembly JACKQG01 (sample SAMN15677084, study PRJNA649215) | marine metagenome | biome: marine; feature: Black Sea; material: saline water; isolation source: suspended particulate matter (SPM) from the Black Sea western gyre | collected 2013-06-09/2013-06-10 | depth...
CAAACCATTTAAAATGCCTTAGCTATCACCGTGGAGGGATGGCAGAGCGGTTGAATGCACTGGTCTTGAAAAGAGAACATAACGCTTTATATCCATTTACTCCTTACCTAAATCCCTTTAAATCAACACTTAAGATTTCTTAACGAATCATAAAGCTGAGTAAACTTCGTCACGGACTACGTCACGAAGATAATTACCTTGGTTGAAAAGGGCTGAGACTTCAAAAAGACAGGGATGCGAATTAACCCTAGGTTGGAACTAAGGAAGAACCTATCTATTGATTATTTAATTTTGAGTCGATAGTTGATTAGATTAAAACTATACAACTTAAAGTCATCTCACTTTTACACTCGAATCTGTTTGAGGGAGATGAGTTAGATTGAGTTAAATTTTGTGATATCAGTTCATTAGAAATCCTTTAAACTAGTTACATGAGTAAAAAAATACCCAGGGTCTTAATCACGGCTGGCGCCTCAGGAATTGGTCTTGTCATTGCCAAAGCTTTTTTGGCGGCTGGAGCGCAGGTGCATATTTGTGATATTTCATCTGAAGCGATCACAAAGCTAGCCCTCGAGATTCCAGCAATAACATCAACCTTGGCAGATATATCAGACATCGATCAAGTCGATCAAGTTTTTGAAGATTTAAACCGCTTGCATGGAACACTTGATGTTTTAATAAATAATGTAGGAGAATCAGGGCCCACGGCTTTGGTTGAAAATATTGATTCTGCTGATTGGGATCAGACAATAAACATTAATCTTAACAGCATCTTTTATATTACTCGCAAAGCAGTTCCACTGTTAAAAGAATCCAAAGGAGTCATGATTAATATGGCTTCAAATGCAGCATTATTTGGTTGCCCTCTGCGATCACCTTACGTTGCCTCAAAATGGGCTATTATTGGGTTGACTAAAACTTGGGCTATGGAAATGGGGCCTTTTGGAGTTCGTGTTAATGCTATTTGTCCAGGCAGTGTGCATGGACCTCGCATTGACAGTGTGATTATTAAAGAAGCTAAAGAACGAAATGTCTCAACAGAATCAATTCGTGATGTATATCAAAGACAAAATTCTATGCGTGTCTTCATTGAGGCTGAGGATATTGCTCAGACGGTTATTTTTTTATGCTCAGATTCCGCTAAACATATTTCAGGTCAGGCAATTCCTATTGATGGCCACACTGAAGGACTATCAAACTGGCTGTAAGAAATAATGATTAAACACCTTTATATTTCAGGAGATTATTATGAAAGCGACCTGGTTTAATTCATTTGGGTCAGCCCAAGATGTGATGCAAATTGGCACTCAACCAAAGCCTAGTGCGAACCATGGAGAAGTGTTAATTAAACTATCCACCAGTGGTGTGAACCCTTCGGATGTGAAAAAAAGAGCTGGGGCATTTCCCAATCTTCTTGATAATGGCTTGGTCATTCCTCACAGCGATGGAGCTGGTGTTATCGAATCCGTAGGTGAAGGAGTCGACATTGATCGTGTTGGCGAGCGAGTTTGGGTGTATCAGGCTCAATATGGGCGCTTGTTGGGCACAGCTGCTGAATATATTGCTTTAGATTCTACTCGAGCAGTTAAGTTGCCAGATAATACCGATTTTAATGTTGGCGCTTGCCTTGGCATTCCGGTGATGACGGCACATAGGTGTGTTTTTTCAGATGGCGATATTGTTAATCAAACGGTATTAGTTACTGGTGGTGCTGGTAGAGTGGGTTATTACGCCATACAGTGGGCAAAAATAGCAGGGGCCAAGGTAATTGCCACAGCTAGCAATGCTGAGGATCGCTCACTCTGCTTAAGTCTAGGGGCAAGCGCAGTGGTTAATCACCGAGAGTCAAACTGGTCAAAGCAAGTATTAGAGGCTACGGGTGGCGAAAAAATTAATCGAGTTATTGATGTGGAATTTGGCATGAATTTGCCTGAGGTTCTTGAATGCATTGCCACTAATGGAGTCATTGCGACCTATTCATCAACAGTTGTAAAGGAGCCCCAACTCCCATTTATCCGCATGATGTTTATGGACATAACCCTTCGAATGGTAATTGTATATGCCATGCCAGAATCAGCTAAACTCCAGGCCATTCATGATATTAACAAAGCATTAGAGCAAGAAAAGCTCCAACATAGAATTGCTCATATCCTTCCTCTAGAAAGAGTTGCAGACTCTCACCAACTTATTGAGAAGGGTGGTTTTGGGGGATGTGTTATCGTCAAGATAGATGATCATTCAGCTTAACATCCACCACTGCCTAATACGCAATGGCTTGATGGGGATCCTTTTGCTTCTATTCTCAGCCTGCCAATTTGGAGAGCCACAAACGCCCCATGTTGTTATTTCCAATGTAACATTTACCGGCAATCTCATCTCCGGAGGTCAGAGCGAATCTTATTTGGGCATACCTTTTGCAGCTGCCCCGATTGATAAGTTACGTTGGGCTTTGCCACAAGAATGGATTCCACAAGAGACAAGTTATACAGCTAATCAATTTGCTCCAGCTTGTATGCAAGGACCCCATATAAGTAATTGGTATAAAAATGTAATCTCTAGTTTTGGGAGTGAACCCGATAAATTTATAACCCCAGAAATAAGCGAGGACTGTCTTTATTTAAATGTGTGGCGTCCCACTAAAAAAACATTAGACCTTCTCCCGGTGATTGTTTATATCCATGGGGGGAGCAATAAAGGTGGTTGGTCTTACGAGCCTAATTACGAAGGTGCTAAACTAGCAAGCAAGGGAGTGATAGTGGTTAGCATAGCTTACCGAGTTGGAGTATTTGGATTTTTTTCTCATCCTCAATTGGAGCAAGCAAACTTTGGTCTTTTAGATCAAATTGCTGCCCTGGAATGGATTCAAAATAACATTCATGTTTTTGGTGGTGACAGAAATGCAGTCACGGTTATGGGTGAGTCTGCTGGAGCAAATAACATTGATTACCTCTTAGTTTCACCTTTAAGTCGCGATCTTTTTGCAAGAGTCATTCATCAAAGTGGAGGCTCTTCTTTAACCAATCGCAGCATTCGTAAAGAGCATTTAAGGCGCGGCCAACAATTCTCATCACTCTTATTAGAGGCATCGCCTAACGATGCAATAGATCAACTCCGAGAGTTTTCATCGGAGGATATTCTGGCAGCAGCTCAAATTGCTTATGTTGATCATTATTTTGATCCAGTTGTGGATAATTTCTCAGTTCTAAAAACTGTTGTTGACTCTGTTCGCGAAGGTAAAATCCACCCCGTGGATCTCCTTATAGGTACCAATCATGACGAGTGGTTATTAGATCTCGAAGACGGAGTGGATGTTGAAGCATGGTTAGCTGCAGAGGTTAGCAATGAAGTTGCGCAACAACTAAGATCTGTGCTGGGAGATATAGCTAACCCTAAGCGTCAAATGGATCTTCTGATTACCGCCAAGCATTATGTTTGTCCCTCTTTAATGCTAGCAACCAAAGTCAATGAAAATCAAGGTCAATCTTGGGTCTATAGCTTTAATCGTGTGAGACCGGGTGCATTAGCAGCAAGTATGGGCGCCTATCACGGCGCTGAATTACCTTATGTGTTTGACACCCATGATGAGTGGTTACCAACCGATGCAGTTGACCGCCGCTTAACAGAGACGATACAGTCTTACTGGACTCAGTTTGTTAAAACTGGAAATCCAAATTATGAGAAGTTACCTGCTTGGCTACCCTACAAGACTCATACCGCTAGCGTGCAAATGCTAGATAACAATATCTCGCAGGCCTATCACAGCAGTCAGAGCATATGTGATGCATTAATGCCATTGTAAATCCCAGGCAATTAAGCTTTAGTAGCCAAGAATTGAGAGGAAGACACTTGGTTTAAATAACTGAGGTTATCAATTGACTTAACTCATCAGGATTTTCAAAAAATGGAAAATGCCCAACTTCATTCATCGTATAAACTTTGCAAGATGAATGATTGGCAAAATTATCTACCTCCTTTAAGTTAACCAATTTATCTTTGCTGCCTAAAATGAGCGAAATGGGTAACTTCAATTTTTCTAAGTCTTGGTGATTTAATTGAAAATTATTGCATGCCTCCAAGTCACTTAGCATCACCAAGGACTCTTCTTGTGGAAAGATATTTTTCATCCCTAGGAGTCGTTTGTGTAGGCCAAATTTAATAATAAAATCTGCAGCATAGCCGTTACCCGCTTTGGCTTTTTCTATTAATGTATCGGATACTCTAATGGGGTATATGCTATTAAGTAGAATTAATGATTGAGCCAAAAAGCCATGATGGATTAGCATATCCAAAGCAATTAAACCGCCCATGCTATGACCGCAAAGCACTAAATTTTCTAGGTTAGACTCCCGCAAAGCGTGGATTAAAAACTTGCTATAAGATTGAATATCATTGCAGGGAGATCCCTTAGTCCAGCCGTGACCTGGCAAATCAATGACTAAAGGTGGATTGTAATCTGCTTCAGGGAAGCTTAGGGCTCTGACAAACCTATGATCCATGCCGGCACCAGGTATAAAGAGTATAGATTTTTTCTTTTTATCAATGGATTCAAAATTATGAAAATATGTTTTTAAATTATTCATCTGCCGATGCATGTTTAACTGAGTAAATCATCATTGCTAAAAATATTCCAAGCAGGGGGATAGAGCAAAGCAATAAAATATTTTTTGTTACCTCCAGCCCATCGACCACTAGAAATAACGCAGGCTGAATAACCAAGATGAGCGCAAAAATAATTCTTATAAATACATCAGGTGAATGACTCATTGATTTCATTGAAGAGGAAGCTAAAACATAAACACATGAATCATAGGTGGTACATAGAAAAATAATCATCACTATTCCATAGAGAATAAGAGGAAGATTTCCACCTGGCAATGTTTCAAGAATTTGTATAATCGCTTGATTGGATTGTCCATCATCAATTAGTTGAGGAATATCAAGGATGTTATTCTCATAGAGGATAAATGAATAGTTACCCAGAATCATAAAGTGAAGCATGCATCCAATAGCGCCCATAAAAATTGTTCCAAAGATTAGTTGTCTAAGCGTTTTTCCGTTCGAAATATTAACAATAAATGCACCGACAAAAGGAGCCAAAGCCATCCACCATGCCCAGTAGAAGACAGTCCAGTTTTGTACAAAGCTATCGCCTGTGTAGGTGCTCATTCGTATAAAATATGTAACAAGTATTCCCAATGACTCCAGCGAATAATGAAAAATTTGCTGGGTGGGACCAAAGAATAAAACAAATAGTAAAAGATTTACAATTAAAAAAATGTTTACTTGGCTGAGTCTTTTAATACCCTTGTTTAAACCAAGCGCTACACTGGTGGTGAAGATTGCAAGACACAGCAATAAAATTGCTCCCTCAAACCATGGGGTTGCCTCAATGCTTAAAACCGAAGAAAAGATTTGTGCAATTAAAGGGAAAGATAGTCCTATGGCAATGCCTGCTCCAGAAATTATGCTGAGGATAAAGATAAGATCTAGAAGCCACCCAAATAACCTAAGCAAGTTAGAGTGAGTCTGATGAAAAAAGATCCCACTGAATGTTAACTTGCTATCAGGCTTTTTATTTAAACTGATTGCAAATGCAAGAGCGGGCAGGCAAAAAATTGCCCACCCAGTAAGACCCCAATGAAAATTAGAGTAGGTTCTTGCAAATGCAAAGTGTTCTCGAGAAAAATTTTCCAGTCCAAAGGGAGGCTCATTTAAATAATAAGCCCACTCTATGGGTGACCAGAACATGATTGAAGCACCCATCCCGGCTGCAAAGAGCATCATGATCCAAGTGAAGAAGGGGTATTCATCTTTTGCCGTTAACTTTATTGTGATGGCACCTTTTTTGGATAAAGCAAACATTAATAAGAATGCTACTAATAATAGGCTTCCATATTGAAAGGCGCTTTCAAAAAATTTTGCAGCCAGCTGATAAAGAGAATTGAGTTGCATTGCAGATAATTCAGGATTGATTAACACATAGGAGCTGATGCTTAATGAGATAATAATTGTCATTGCGATGAGTGAAATATTCCATTTGTCTGTCTTCATGTTATATAGATAAGGTTGGTAGGAAATAGTATGGAATGCGTGGTAAATTATCCTAGCATTTATGAGAAATGTATGGGAAACTATTATTTATTTATTTATATGATATTAATTTTAAGGGAGTGTCAATAATGAATATTTTTCATCTAGAGAAATTGCACAAAGCTGCAATTTATGGTTCAAGTTTAACAATCATTGCTTCATCCATACTATTTTCAAGCCCAGTGCTTGCTGATGATGGCTTGCAGGTTGAGGAAGTCATTGTCACAGCACAAAAAAGACCTGAAAACCTTCAGGATGTTCCGATCAGTATTACAACATTAACAGAGCAAGCTTTGAATGATCTCAATATCAAAGATTTTGCTGATTATGTTATGCAGCTACCTTCGGTATCTTCTATTCAGAGAAGGCCTGGCATGGGTCAATTATTTATGCGTGGCATCTCAGATGGAGGCAATTCCAATCAATCTCTGCAAGGACCTGCAGTAGCTATCTATGTTGATGACTCTCCTGTAACTGCTATTGGAGATAATTTAGACATCCATATTTATGACATTGAAAGAATTGAAGCCCTTTCAGGTCCTCAAGGTACCTTGTATGGTGCTGCATCTCAGGCTGGAAATCTTCGAATTATTACAAAAAAACCAACTGATGAATTTGATTCAGGATTTAATTTAAGTTTTGAATCAACCAGCGGTGGCGGCACCAGCAATATGCTAGAAGGTTTTGTGAATATCCCTTTAAGCGATAATGCTGCCGTCAGAATTATTGGGTATCAAGACAAGGACGGTGGTTATATTGATGCTGTGCAAGATTCAATTACTTTCCCAGTCAGTGGCATTACCAAAACAAACACAGGGTTTGTTAAAAATGATTTTAATGAATCTGTGAGTAAAGGTTACAGAGCAGCGCTAAGGGTAAATTTAAATGAGACCTGGACTCTCAATGCGAATGTCATGAGCCAACAAACTGAAACAGATGGAGTTTGGGATCACAACCCAAATACATTGGGTAATTATAAGGTTGGTAGATTTTTTGAAGATTCTCAAGACGATGACTGGACTAAATTCTCAGCCACCCTTACTGGTGACTTGGGTTTTGCAGACCTTTCATTTACCACTTCAAGTCTTGACAAAGATTTTGAGGTTTTTAGTGATTATTCACATTACTCGATTGATGGTTATGTTGAGGGTTATTACACATGTTACACATCATATTTTGGTGAGTGCGTTGATCCCAGCATTCAATTTGAAAACGATACAAATCTAACAGTTGATACGCACGAGCTTAGATTGGCTTCCAACAACGAGTCAAAATTAAATTGGATTTTAGGCGCTTTTTACACCGAAAATCAAACAACTTATAATTCTCAATGGCACGTTCCAACCATCCATCCGGATGCTAAAGTCCCAACAACCAAGGATCTTTATTATCAAACAGATCAGGTGAGAGTAGATGAGGAGACGGCTTTCTTTGGAGAGGTTTACTATCAACTAACCGATAAGCTAAAGTTAACTCTTGGGCACAGAAAGTTTGATGATAAAACTCAATTAAAAGGTTTTGTAGGTACTGTTTGGTGGCCTTCATCCCTTTATGGAAGTTCTACTCGACCTGATAACGTTAACTCAACTTTTAATGGCAAAGATAGCACCAATAAAATTAATTTATCATATGACTTAAACAATGACTCTCTTGTGTATCTAACCGTTGCCGAGGGTTATCGTCCAGGTGGCGCTAATAGGACTACTCAATTGGGCGCCTCTTATGATGCAGATTTTTTAACAAGCACCGAGGTGGGATTTAAATCTATATTAATGGATGGCAGGTTCAAATTGAATGCTGCATTATATCAAATGGATTGGGACGATATTCAGCTTGGCTGGTTTGATTCGTCTATTTCCTTGCTCGGCTTAGTTGACAATATTGGTAAGGCTGAGAGCAATGGATTTGAGCTTGATACGACTTATGTCATCAGCGATAAAGTAATCTTCTCCATGGGTTACGCAACCAATGAAGCTAAATTAACGCAAGATTATTACTTGAAGGGCAGTCTTAAGGCTAGTAACGGGCAAGATTTACCTTTTACGCCAGATACTAAATATAACTTCAATCTTTCATATGCTCACAATGATGATTCGTATGGTCAACTAAATTATGTATTCACCGATGAGATGTGGAATAATTTATTTATCGCCGATAGAGAATTACAAGATTCTTATGCCATCTTGAATGCATCTTGGACTTTGAATTATGGAAACAGATCCATTCAATTCTTTGGTGAAAACTTGACCGATGAAAAGGCTGAGCTATACATTAACAGCGAAGACATCCAGCGTCTTGTGACCGTTAATAGGCCTAGATCCATTGGTGTAAAATTTGGTTGGACGCTAAATAAATAAGTACAGGCTATTATTTCTTTAAAGCCGCTCCTTGGGAAAAGGGGCGGCTTGCTTTTTCAAATTGAAACAAAAAAATCTTAATTTAAATCTTCCCAAAGAACTTTTTGAAGCCGCTAAGTTGGTCTCAGAGAGCCGTTATAAAAAAGCTGAACCAATTCTAAGAGACTATTTAAAAAAAGATCCATTGGATGTCAATGCTATGAAATTATTGGCAGATATTGGCATTGAATTTAGAGCCTACAAAGAAGCCGGATACCTTTTGTCAAGAGCTCTCGACTTGTTCCCAGACTTCCATTTTGCTAGATTTAGTTATGCAAATTTACTTTACAAAAGACAGCTACCCTTAGAGTCTATTGAGCAGTTAGACCAACTTCTTGCCATTGATCCCGACAACATCCAATGGCTATCCCTAAAGGCAGTTAACTATGCCTTAGCCAATAATCATGAAGAGGCTTTAAATTTATTTAAATTTATTATTAAAAATTTTCCTGCCAATACTCAAATTTATTTAAGTTATGGCCACACACTCAGAGCAATCGGCAAAATCAAGAAAGCTATTGATGCCTATTATAAAGCTATTTCATTTAATCGAGGAGCAGGCGAGGCTTACTGGAGTTTAGCCAACCTTAAAACTCATAAATTTACCAAGGATGATATAGATAACATGGAAGCCTTATTGAAAGATAAGAATTGTCCATATGATGATTATTCTCATTTGCTCTTTGCTATGGGTAAAGCCAAGGAAGATGCCGGTGACTATCGCTCTTCCATTGCAGCCTATATTAAAGGCAATCAAGTTAAAAGCAGCCGAGTGCCTTGGGATGCTAGGGGTTTTAGCGCTGAGTGCAATGAGCTACAAGATTTTTTTAACAGAGAACTGTTTGATGACCTTCAGGGGGTTGGCTCCTCAATACAGGATCCTATTTTTATTCTTGGATTACCAAGATCAGGTTCAACTCTAATAGAGCAAATCCTTGCCTCGCATTCTAAGGTAGAGGGCACCACTGAATTGCAAAATATTATTGCCTTATCAAGAAAGATAGCAAATAAAACTACTGCCAATGATCCTTCGCACTATCCAGGAGCTCTCAGAGAAATTAAAACTGAAGATTTTAAAAAAATGGGCGAGGCTTACATTTCAAATACTCGCAGCCAAAGGATTACGAGCAAACCTTTTTTTATAGACAAGATGCCAAATAATTTTTCCCATATCGGCTTGATTCATTTAATACTACCAAACGCAAAAATTATTGATGCTCGCCGCAACCCCATGGATTGCTGCTATAGTTGCTACAAACAATTATTTGGATCAGGCCAAGGCTTTAGCTATTCATTCAATAGAATTGGCAATTACTATCTTGATTATCTGCGTCTTATGAGCCACTGGGACCAAACCCTACCAAAGAAAATTTATCGAGTGACTTATGAAGATATGGTGAGCAACACGGAAAGTGAAATTAGAAAGCTGTTAGATTATTGTGGCTTAGAGTTTGAGGAGAACTGTTTAAATTTTTACAACAATAAAAGAGCAGTTAGAACGCCCAGCTCCGAACAAGTTAGACAACCCATTTATGATTCAGGATTGAAATATTGGAAAAATTTTGAAGATGAATTATCCCCACTAAAAAATATGTTTATTGAAAATGGAGTGAGCATTGAGTGATTTTTATATTTTAGATTCTGCCCTTGGTACAGAATTAAGTAAGAGGGGCTTTGATCTGCCTAGCTTTAAAGATTCTATTTGGTCTGCCCAAGCCTTGATGGATGACCCAGAACTCATCCTAGAAATCCATAAAGATAATATTGCGGCAGGTTGCGACGTTATTACAACTAGCAATTACTATGCTACTCCGCTGACACTAAAAGCCAAAGACCCCAATCTTGATTTTATTGCATTAACCGAAACAGCACTGTGCTTAGCAGAAGATGCAGTGAAGACCAGTAACAAGGAAGTGCTCATAGCGGGTTCTTTCCCACCGATAAATATATCTTATAGACCTGATCTCACGCCCCCAAGAAATGAGCTGGAAGATTTTTATGAAGCTCTGGCAGGAGTTTACAAAGACAGGGTGGACATTATTCTATGCGAAACAATGTCATCAATTTATGAAGCAGACATTGCTGCAAACATCGCATCAACTCACTTCAGCAAGGTTTGGGTGAGCTGGACTACCCGCGGATTAAACCCATCAATCTTACCTTCGAACGAAGACTTACAGACAGCAGCCATTGCTGTGTCTAAATACAATTTAGATTGCCAGCTGATTAACTGTGGTCATGCAGATCTTGTCACCGAGTCGCTAAAAATTTTAAAGACCTGCGTGCCAGACATTGGGGTCTACGCTAACTCTTCAGTCAACTCTATGGAGAAAGAAACACTTAAAATTTTTAACAGTGTGGATGATGTGCATCACCATCACTCAATTCCAATCACTCCTCGTGCATGTCTTTGATGAGGAACTGTTTAAGCTTTTTATACCTCACAAACTAATTGCCCGAGTATATTTTTATTTGTAAATATTATTTTATTATCTTTGGTGTTTATCTCTAGTAGCTGGAAATTGATTTCATTTTTTGAAGTATTAATGTGGGCAATTACACCTTCGCTAATAACCATTTCTCTTTCATTGATGCTAAATTTTTTTGCGTCCATATCTAAAGTAATTTGATACTTCTTGTTACTGTTATCAGTACAACCTATCGTAAATTCATTGTGGTCGTCAGCAAAAGCCAATGGCGATAGGATTAATAGGGTTAGTAGTGTGCGTTTCATTAAGTGAGCCTTTGATTTCCACTCATAGCAACATGCTTAGAACAAAAAATTAGCAACAACAAACGTAAGGTGAGTCGACATATGGGAAATCATTGAACACTCTAGTCCTTTCTTCCAATACAAATACCCATACACAAGTCCACCAACTGTATTACCTATAAGTATGTAAGTAACTAAACCAAAAGAGACAACCTCAACAGTTGAGTAAACTATTGGTAAATGTCCTAGGGCAAACAATAACGAAGAAATTAATATAGCCACCAGAAAAACTGCATTCGATTTAGAGTTACTTATTTTAGATATTATCCAAACTAGAAATGTCATTAAACCAAAACGCATAATAATTTCTTCTGTTATCCCGCCATACATCAATCTAGTCATAATGTTTAAATCAGAACTCAGCGGAGAGTTAGCCAATTCACTGCCAATCACTTGCTCACTAACCACAGAAATTACTATTAGAATTATTCCCAACGCTATTCCACTTATAACGCCAACCTTCAAAAAGTCTCTCATTAGGGGCTGAATTTTCTGTCGATTAAATTTTGTTGAGAGCATTGGAACTTGAAGCCCAACTCTTCTAAAAAGTAAATTTCCAACCAATACGGCTATAAATAAAAATATTAATGGGTTAACTAACAAAAGAAGCTGTATTTGCGTACTGCTGTATTGAGATGTTATTTCCTGAGGCAGTTCTATGATATTTTGAAAATTGCTCGGTAGTAGCGACAAGACGCCTAACAACCCAAGCAAAAATATTTTTATAAAAAAGTGATGTTGTGTAATTATTTTCATGCTTCTATTCTTTATTCCTTCTCAATAGTTGTTGAGGGCTTAGTAGAAATATCATACACCGCCTTCTAAGAATTCCTTAAAGGTACTAGTATTGAAAAGCCGTGATAAATAGATGGCTCATCTTTAATAATATGAGGACCCAGCACTAACCACACCACTCCCATTGTTATTTTCTCAATCTTCAGCAAATGCCAAAGGCGATAGGAGTAATAGGGTTAGTAATTTTTTCATACTCTAAATATACACAGACTTTGAAAACTTTGAAAACATTTAAAGTTCTCCTCTACGAACATTGTGAGAGCTGAGTTCTAACCTAACCCAAAG
>JACKQG010006462.1_pt1 | contig 12333 bp, 10 predicted proteins | sample 8237621 | NCBI WGS metagenome assembly JACKQG01 (sample SAMN15677084, study PRJNA649215) | marine metagenome | biome: marine; feature: Black Sea; material: saline water; isolation source: suspended particulate matter (SPM) from the Black Sea western gyre | collected 2013-06-09/2013-06-10 | depth...
AAAGTAAAGCTGTAGCTAGAAGCGTAGAACAAAGACGTGAGGAAGGAATGCTTGTTATAGACTGGAGAAAGAGACAAGAAACTAAGTCTAGAGTAAAAGTAAGTATAGAAAAAGAATTAGATGCAGGCTTGCCTGAGGTCTATGATAAGACCATCTTTAATAACAAGTGTACAAAAGTATATGATTATGTCTGGGAAACGATGTAAAAATGCCTAGAAGAGCAACTTACAAATGTCCAAAGTGTAATTCTAGGAATATTGTTCCAATAGTGTATGGTTATCCAGGACCAGACCTAGTTGAGGAGTCTAGATTAGGTCAAGTTAAACTAGGTGGATGTGGAATATTAGAAGATGCTCCTGATAGGCATTGTATTGATTGTGAAAATCAATGGTTGAAAACTGATAATTATAGTTCTAAGTTTTAGTTGAATTTTTGATACAAATTAATAAACAGCATCCTGCTTTGGGAGCAGGGGGTCGCAGGTTCGAATCCTGCCACCTCGACATTGAATTAAAAAAGCCTCTTTTATAGAGGCTTTTTTGTTTTGTATATTTGAATATGAAAAAACTTCATAAAATAATAATTGTATTGAGTGTATTTGGTTTCTTATATCCTTGTAGTTGTATGGAACCACCACCACCTGGAGATGCATATGAGGAAGCAGATGTAGTATTCTCAGGTGAGGTTACAAATATGGTTATTAATGAAGAGGGCAATTATTATGAAGTCACTTTTCAGATAATCGATATTTGGAAGGGTGAATACTTAGAAGAGATAACTGTATTAACAGAGCTTTTTAGCGATACATGTGGATATCCTTTCCAAATTAATAATGAGTATTTAGTTTATGCATATAGCTATAATTGGGAAATCTATACAAATATTTGTACTCGAACAAATCTATTAGAATATGCTATTGAAGATTTAGACTATCTAAATGGACTTAATATTGGTGATATAAATGATGATGGTGAAATTAATGTAATTGATGTAGTATTACTAGTTTCAAATATATTAGATGATACAATCAATGAAAATGGTGATATAAACCAGGATGGTTCATTAAATGTTATAGATGTTGTATTGCTAGTTGATATAATTTTAAATCAAGAAATAGTACCTGACTCAGGATTATTTGTTAGTCAACAATACGAAGAAGATGAACTCACATTTTTTTATGATTTAGTCTATTCAGAAAGATCAAATATGAATGGATTGCAATATTCGTCTATTCAAAATCAGGCACAAGATCAATTACTTGATACTATTTTACTAGAATTAGATATTGCTTTACCACCTAATCCAGAAAATAAACTACTCCCTTTGGTAGTATTAATTCATGGAGGAGGATTTTCAGGAGGTAGCAAAGAAAGTAGATGGCAAGATACTAAAGATTATGCAACATTAGGTTATATAGGATGTACAATAAATTATAGATTAACTCCAAATTCTTATCAAGAAGAGTCAGAGCTTAATCAAATTCAAGCAGTTACTCATGCTGTTGAGGATGCAATGAATGCTATTAGATTTTTGAAATTTCAGAGTGATATTTACAGTATTGACACAAGCAGAATTGTAACTATTGGAAAGTCAGCAGGAGCTTTTATTTCATTAGTTAATGCAATTGAAAATGATATTATAACTGACTTAGGAGGGGTTAGTGATTATATAGATATCTCATCAAGAGTTTCGTCATCGATTTCAACTGGAGCGGTTATTCCTATTGAACCATTTAATTTTGATGAAGATGATGCAAGTTGCTTAATTATGCATTCTGAAGATTATGACCCTGTTACTGAACGAACATGGGAAGGTGATGTAATTCCTTTTTATGAGGCAATCATAAATTCAGGTAATCATGCAGTTTTAGTTCCTCAACCATCAAATTCTCATACTGTAGGAGTAGGTCCTTTTGATGGATATAGCGAAGATATTATTCCATTTATTTGGGACCAATTGAATTTAAGTGATTGGTAATAACATCCTGCTTTGGGAGCAGGGGGTCGCAGGTTCGAATCCTGCCACCTCGACAGAAGTTTTAAAAAAAATCCTCTTTTATTGAGGCTTTTTTTATTTTTATTTTATTCCATGCCACAATTAATATTATTTATATAATTCGTTAGTATAATCTTTTCAGAATCTGATCATACTCATAATCATAGTCATGAAAATGAAATTGGGATAGCCGTTGGTATAGTGCCAAGTCACGAAGAAGATGATTTTAATCTTGGGTTACATTTACACTATGTTAAGGGTCTCGGTCATCATAATGATTTTGGTATTGGTATTTCTTTAGAAACAATTTTTTCTGAGCATAAACATAATTCCGTTTCAATCATTGGTACTTATCATTTAAAAAATGGATTTACAATTGCCTATGCTCCAGGATTGTTGTTTGTAGAACATGATGATGAGATGGAGAAAATTTTTGCTCAACATTTTGAGTTTTACTATGAGGTTGAATTAGAACATTTTCATATGGGTCCACAAATTGATATTGGATTTGAAGAAGGTGAAACTCACTATATGCTAGGGTTCCATTTTGGCATTGATTTATAATTTTTAGTAGCCAATTCTGTGACAGAAAATAATTAGGTCCTATTCCTACATTTCAACATGCCTCACAAAGGCACATTTTTCTTGTAAGTCAATCATTTTTTAGATTTCTCAAATGTTCATTTTATTGTTCAAACACTGTAATTTATAAAGGTTGTATTCACCGTAAAACCTGATTGTAATTATTAATCATTTTTTTAATTATAAAATTTAAGGATTAGATCTTTTGAGCACCGTTAAATCTTCATCAAGATATTCTTTAATGTCGTTTATTGCATTTGTTAAAAGTGGACTGACAGAGATAAGTCCATTGGAAAACATAAAGTCGCTACACACTAATTTACGTGGAGATATCTTAGCGGGGATTACCGTTGCGATTATTGCTTTGCCCCTAGCCCTTGCATTTGGTGAAATCTCCCAATTGGGCCCCGTTGCTGGTATTTGGGGCGCTATTGCAGGTGGTATTGTTGGTGGCCTATTTGGTGGATGTATGGTGGGGGTGAGTGGACCCACTGCCCCTAAAGCCGCTCAGATAGCCGCTTTTATGAGTGTATTTGTTATTGGTACGACCAATGAGCCAGATTTAGTTGCCGCTTTTTCCATAATATTTTTGAGTGGATTAATATTAGTCGCAATTTCAATGTTGAAAATATCTCGATATATACATTATACCCCTTATCCAGTAGTTGCAGGTTTTATGTGTGGGATCGGTGTGATTGTAATACTTACACAAATAAATGCATTTGTGGGACTGGAAGCTGAAAAAACAATCCATAGTGTTTTTAAAAACTTTGCATACACAATGCAAAATATTAATGTGGAAGCCTTATATGTGGCCATCCCTTCATTATTGATATTATTTTTGTGGTCTCCACTTGAGAGAAAGATAAAATTTTTAGCCAATATTCCAGCTCCTTTAATGGCACTGATTGTGGGAACCAGTATTGCACAACTCTTAAACTTAAACATCCCATATATTGTGGATAAAATGGGAGGTGCTGGAGAAACTAAGATATTTACTTTTTACATGCCAGATCTTGCGCGAATGAATGAGTTTATTGGCCCTGCATTGGCATTAGCCGGCTTAGCAGTATTGGATAGTTTATTAAGTTGTATTGTTGCAGATAATATGACCAGAACTCGTCATAGTAGTGATAGAGAAACATTTGGTCAAGGAATGGCAAATATGGCCGCTGGACTATTAGGAGGTGTTACCACGGCAACTGCAACCATGCGTACTGTTGCCAATATTAAATTTGGTGCAAAAACGCCGTTAGCATCCATTGTTCATGGGTTAACATTATTTGCTATTTTGTCTGGCTTAGGTTTTCTAGTGGCTGCCATACCAACAGCTTGTTTAGCTGCCATTTTGTTTAAAGTGGGTATTGATATTTTGGATTACCGTATTCTCCCTGTTTTAAAAAAACTCCCAGTTACAGATTTATTAGTTTTTATCATGGTACTGTTTATTACCGTTTATGAAGATCTTATGATAGCCATTGCAATTGGAGTCGTATTTGCGTTCTTCCGATTTGTTCAAGAGGTGAGCACTACGTATCAGCATAAAAATGTTTTATTCCCCCAATCTGATTTTGTAATTGGTAATGATAAATCAAAAGATATTGATAAACTTCCGATTAATGTATTTCAACCCCAGGGTCCATTATTTTTCGGTTCAATTGAACCGTTGATTTTTGCATATGCAGATGCACCTAAGCATGACTTTTTGATTGTGGATATGAGCCATGTAACCATGATTGATTTATCAGGTGCCTATGCGTTAGAAGACCTAATAAAAGGTGCCGAATCAAATGGTAAAAAAGTTATTGTCTCGAGGGCAAATCCAGAAATCAAAAAAGTTCTGGAAAAAGTAAATTTCATAAAACATATAGGGGAAGATCACTATATAGATTCTAATAATGAAATCCTCCCCATCGTTATAAAATATTTCCAAGTATAAGGATTTTTTTTTAAAATTCAACCATGAAAATAGTCAATCCACTTTCAAAATTAATCGACCACACACTGCTAAAGCCAATAGCCACCCAAATTGATATTAAAAACCTTTGTATGGAAGCAATAGATTATGAGTTTATGAGCGTGTGTGTGAATCCCGTTCATGTTGCATTATGTGCAAAATTTTTAGAATATGTTGACGTAAAAACGTGTACAGTAGTAGGATTTCCTCTTGGTGCAAATAGTATTAACCATAAGTGCTCAGAGGCATCAATAGCTGTAACTGATGGTGCAACAGAAGTTGATATGGTAATGAATATTGGTGCTTTTAAAGAAAAAGATTATAGATACGTTCTGCGTGAGATTCATTCAGTCGTTCAAACAGTAGGTGATTGTATGGTTAAAGTTATTATTGAAACGGGTTGGCTTAATGAGGAAGAAATTATTCAGGCTTGTAAAATTATAAATGATTCTGAGGCTCATTTTATAAAAACTTCCACTGGGTTTAAAGATGGTGGGAATGCTACAATTCAAAATATTGAATTAATTAATAATTATATCGATAAGAGTAAGAAAATTAAAGCTTCCGGTGGAATTAGGACACTGGCACAATTAAATGGAATGGTAAATGCTGGTGCACATAGAATTGGAACAAGCTCTGGCATTGATATCTTGAATGAAAATCAAAATCAAATTAAATTAAATAACTTTAAGAATGGAGTAATCATGAAAAATACTGAAAACAAATGGACTATTGAGGAATTTCAAGCATATCTCTATCTGTATGCAGTTCAGGCCAATTTATCAGAGTCAGTTGAAGAACAAGAGTTCATAGGTTCAAATTTGAATGCTGATTTAGTCAAAAGAATGAGAAAAGAGATTGGTAAAGATAATGACTATCAACGTGTTCAAAAAGTAATGGGCTTTATTGATGCAAACAATTATTCTAAGGAAGATTTAGAAAATTTACTAAATGAGGTGAAGGAGATATTCCTTTGTGATGACAAATTTGACAGTTCAGAAAAACAATTATTTAGTTTTCTTAAAAAATTATTTAAAGTTTAAAGCAAAACTAAGGTTTATAGTTTTCCTTTAATTCCTACACATTAAATAAATAAGTTTTAACTTTAAAAACGATTGGAAGTATTTTAATGCAAATGTTACCATTTGAATTTGTAACCGTATATTTTTCTGTACTTGTGGGATTAGCACTTTCTAATATACTAAAAGCAATCTCAGATTTAATTGAAATTCGAAGCAGAGTAAAGGTTTATTGGGTTAACAGTGTATGGGTTCTGCTTGTTGTAATACAATGTATTTATGCATGGTGGGGATTATGGGAACTCCAAAATTTAGACTATTGGAATTACCTACGTTTTTTACTTGTTGTTGCTAATTTAAGTGGATTCTATATGATGACCACATTGGTTCTTCCAAAGGCAATAGAGAGTGGCAGAGTAGATTTGAGAGAGCATTATTATTTTGTGCGTAAAATATTTTTTGCCACATTCTTTTTTATCTTAAGTACCTCAGCATTAATGAATCATGTACTATTCTTAAAACCTATAATTTCTGAATTTACAATCATCCCATTTGTTATATCTCTATTTGCTCTTAGTGCTGTTTTTATCAAGCACCCCAAATATCACGGTATCTTGAGTATTATCTTTTTATTGACCTTAATTTCTTTCATGGGATTAGATATAACCATAATTAAAATTTAAGTATTGATGGCTAATTTTCATTTATTCATTATAAAATTAGAAAGCCTCTTTTATTCAGTTATTTAATAATAGTAAATTTACCCTGTCTGAGTAACTCAGATTTTCAATGGTGGCTGTAGTTCAGTTGGTTAGAGCACCTGATTGTGGTTCAGGATGTCGTGGGTTCAAATCCCATCAGTCACCCAATATAAAGTCCGGCTTTTAGTCGGACTTTTTTTATATCCTCTAATATCTATTCTATAATAAATTTCATCTCATCACTGAGAGAATAACCATGGCTAAGACGAAATTGATTACTCCATTTTATAAAGATGTAGAAAATTCGCATATTTCAAGTATTGAAAAATATTCAGAGATGTATAAACACTCGGTAGAAAAACCAGATGAATTTTGGGCTGATCAAGCGCAGCGATTAGATTGGTTTAAAAGATGGGATAACGTTTCAGATAATGATTTTTCAAAGGCGAAAATAAAATGGTTTGAAGGAGGGAAACTAAATGTTTCCTATAATTGTTTGGACCGCCATGTGGAAGCTGGAAATGGCAATAAAACTGCACTCATCTGGGAGGGGAATGATCCATCAGAAGATAAAGCATATTCGTACTCCCAATTATTAAATGAAGTTTCAAAATTTGCCAATGTACTCAAGTCAAATGGCATCCAAAAAGGAGATAGAGTTTGCATTTATATGCAGATGATTCCTGAGCTATCCATTGCCATGTTGGCGTGTACTCGAATTGGTGCAGTCCATTCTATTGTATTTGGTGCGTTTTCGCCGGATTCACTCCGTGACCGAATCAATGATTCCACATGCAAAATGTTAATTACGCAAGATACAGGTGTACGTGGTACAAAATTTGACATCCCTATGAAAGAAAGTGCGGATAAAGCACTTGTAGAAACCCCATCCATTGAGACGGTGATAGTGGTAAAACGTACGGGGCATGATGTGAAAATGGATGTGAATAGAGATTTGTGGTGGCATGATCAAATGGCAGTGGTTGAAAATGTTTGTCCACCCGAAGAGATGGATGCTGAGGATCCTCTATTTATTCTATATACATCAGGCTCAACAGGAAAACCCAAAGGCGTTCAACATACCACGGGGGGATATTTAGTTTATGCCTCATTCACCCATGAATTGGTATTTGACTATCAGCCAGGTGATGTTTATTGGTGTACGGCAGACATTGGCTGGATAACCGGCCATTCTTATATTGTTTATGGACCGTTAGCTAATTGTGCCACAACTTTAATGTTTGAGGGAGTGCCTAATTATCCTGATTTTGGTCGATTTTGGCAAGTAGTTGAAAAGCACTCCGTGAATATTTTTTATACAGCCCCAACCGCTTTACGTGCCCTCATGCGAGAGGGCAATGAATTTGTACATAAACATGATCGATCTTCGCTAAAATTATTGGGTACAGTAGGTGAACCCATCAAAGAACCAGAGTGGATGTGGTATTATGAAACGGTGGGTGAGAAAAATTGCCCCATTGTGGATACGTGGTGGCAAACAGAAACGGGTGGAATTCTAATAACTCCCCTCCCAGCAATAACCTCCCTAAAACCAGGGTCTGCTACCCTCCCATTTTTTGGTATTTCTCCCGTTATTTTAGATGAATCGGGAAATGAAATTGAAGGGAATCCTGCTGAGGGATTATTGGCCATTAAAAATTCTTGGCCGGGACAAATGCGCACTATTTATGGTGACCATGAACGGTTTATTGATACTTACTTTTCTATGTATAAGGGATATTATTTTACGGGGGATGGTGCCAAACGAGATGAAGATGGCTACTACTGGATAACCGGCCGTGTGGATGATGTGCTCAATGTATCTGGCCATCGATTGGGTACGGCTGAAATTGAAGGTGCTATTGGTCAACATGATCATGTGGCAGAGGCGGCGGTGGTAGGTTACCCCCATGATATTAAGGGGCAAGGTGTGTATGCATATGTTACACTTATGGCGGGGAAGATAGAAACCGAAGAAACTTTAACTGAAATTAAATTGAAAGTGAGAGAACTTATTGGCCCTCATGCTTGCCCAGATAAAATTCAGTTTACCGTCGCATTACCCAAAACCCGTTCAGGCAAAATTATGCGTCGAATTTTACGTAAAATAGCAGAAGGTGATGTTCAAAATATGGGTGATATCTCAACATTGGCAGACCCATCAGTAGTGGAACAATTGGTAGAAAAATCACAAATATAATTATTAGATATAATCTTGATGCTATTATTTTAATTGATTGCTACAATTCAGCAGAGGCGACTACATTTTAATGACTAAAGTTGAATATGATTATATCATAATTGGGTCCGGATTTGGTGGTTCTGTGTCTGCACTTCGTTTGGCTGAAAAGGGCTATAAAGTTGCGGTTTTAGAACAGGGAAAACGCTTTGAAGGTAAGGATTTTCCCAAGACAAATTGGAATTTTAGAAAATATTTTTGGTTTCCCAAATTAAGAATGTTTGGCATCCAAGCCATGACTATGTTGCGTGATGTGTTCATCCTTCATGGTACTGGTGTGGGTGGTGGCAGTTTGGTGTATGCCAATAACTTAATTACCCCCAGTGATGAAGTTTTAAATAACTCTAATTGGGGCGTTAATAATTGGAAAGAAGTGGTTACTCCATTTTACCAAAAAGCCAAGTTTATGTTGGGGGCAACCACCCATACGATTACTACTCCTGCCGACGAACTTTTACGTGATTGTGCCCAAGAAATTACGGGGGATGATACATTCCACTTTAATGATGTGGGTGTCTATTTTGGCCGAAGTGGTGAAACCGTTTCTGACCCCTATTTTGATGGAAAAGGTCCTGACCGAACAGGGTGCACATTATGTGGGGGCTGTATGGTGGGTTGCCAATTTAATGCCAAAAATACATTGGATAAAAACTACCTCTATTTGGCGGAAAAATTAGGGGTGGAGATTATTCCCGAAACACAGGTGAAGAAGATTATTCCATCTGAAAATGGATATGAACTGATTACTAAAAAATCCACTTCATATTTTAGTGCTACAAAAAAGTTCACTACAAAAGGGGTTGTGCTTTCAGGTGGTGTGATGGGGTCGGTGAAATTATTGTTTCAGTGTAAGCAGTCCACAATGCCTAAAATTTCTGATCAATTAGGACAATTTGTATCCACCAATAATGAGGCACTTACTGGTGTAATGGCACCTGATGATGCAGTGGATTACTCGAAGGGGATATCCATAACTTCTGGGGTTTATCCCGATGAAAACACACATATAGAAACGGTAAGATATGGCGCGGGGCAAGACGCATTATCTCCACTGACAGCACCAATGGTGGGTGGTGGAAATTATCCACGACAAATTTATTTTTTAGCATCACTCATTCGACATCCATTAAAATTTATTACCACTAAACTCCCCAAAAACTGGGCGAAACGAACCACGATACTATTGGTGATGCAGAAAATCGATTCATACATGGCATTCAGCTACAAACCACGATGGTGGCGATTGGGTGGACGGTCAATGAACTCGGTGGTGCGCAAACAAGATAAGGTGCCTGCATATATTCCCATCGCTAATAAAATGGCCGATTCTATGGCGAAAAAGATTGGTGGAACTCCACTCAGCGTATTGCCAGAAGTGGTTTTTGACACCGCAACTACCGCCCATATTTTAGGGGGATGCCGAATGTCAGATTCTCCAGATTCAGGTGTGATTGACCGAAATGGACAGCTACATGGCTATGAAAATTTCTATGTGGTGGATGGTTCTATTGTGCCGGTGAATTTAGGGGTGAATCCCAGTTTAACCATTACGGCATTGGCTGAATATGTTATGGATAAATTTCCTACAAAAATTGAATAAAATTTGAGAAATAATCTTTCTCACTAGTTTCAATTCCCTGTAATTTTACCCTGTCGAATTTGATGTTTTCTAAAAGCTAAAGGCGGTTTGCCAATTGCTATTTTATGCACCCGTGGCTCAACTGGATAGAGCTCTGGATTTCGGCTCCAGTGGTTACAGGTTCGAATCCTGTCGGGTGTACACCTAAATTCCCCTCTATAAACGAGGGGTTTTTTGTGTGAAATATGAGTGCCTGATTATTGTTAAAAAAGAGCTATTTACGACATATTAGGACATAAATAGGACATAAGGAATTTAAGTATTTCGTGACTTTTTATTCATTCAAAAGAATAAAAATTGTTATTATTTAATCTTGTATCAAAATGTAACACCTTTTGGGGATCTCATAATAAATGAAGTAAACTAATATAATTAAATTTTAATAGATTAGGAAATGATTAAAATGAATAAAATAAAATATATTATTATCTCAATAATGTTTATTAGCCTTGTTTTCACAACACCTAAAAACCGTTTTATAAATCGAGTATCTCAATTTCCAGTTTATGAAAATATTAGAACTAATCAAGAATTTAGAGACGAAGCTGAACTTAATTCCTATATTGAACAGTTAATGGAAAATAGTTTTATTCCTGGCTTATCTGTATCCATTGTTAAAAATGGAGATATAGTTTGGGGGAATACTTATGGTTATGCAAATATAAATGATAGTATTCTTGTTGATCAAAATACATTATTTCTTTTATCATCAGTGTCAAAAACTATTACAGCAACGGCACTTATGCAATTATGGGAAAACCAGCAATTTGAATTGAATGACCCAATAAATAATTATCTTCCATTTACCGTTAATCATCCGGATCACCAAAATATTCCTATTACATTTAAAATGTTACTAACTCATACATCCGGTATTAAAGACAATTGGTCTGTCATGCCCTATTATGATGGTGATCCAGAACTGGAATTAGGGTATTACCTTGAACAATATTTTGTTCCTAGTGGTGAATTTTATAGTGCCAATAGTAACTATTCAAATGCTCAACCGGGAACGAATTATAGATATAGTAATATGGGTGTTGCATTAATTGGTTTTTTAGTTGAAGTTTTAAGTGGACAACCATTTAATGAATTTTGTAATGTGCATATTTTTGAACCGCTTGGCATAACAAATGCGGGATGGTTTTTATCTGAAGTAAATATTAATGAAGTTGCTTTACCCTATGAAATTTCAGGCGGAAATGGAAATACCTGCTATGATATTGGGTGTGGAATATATGATGAAAATAACCCATGTGCTTGTGATAGTGAATGTACATATTATGGCGATTGTTGTAATGATTACGAGGAAGTTTGTGGTGCAAATGGTACAGGAAGTGGAGGAGCAACCAATTTTTCTGCTTTAAATCATTATGGGTAAGGCGATTACCCTTCTGGGCAATTACGAATTTCATCACATGATCTTTCTAAAATTATGTTAGCATACATGAATAATGGCTTATCTCAAGGATTCCAATTATTAGAATCTAATACAGTTGAATTAATAAAATCCATCCCATATCCAAATGTTGATCCTGTCCAAGGTTTAATTTGGTACTATAAAAATGAAAATGGCAGAACCTTGTTTGGACATAATGGTGGAGATGAAGGCAGTTCAACAGAAATGTTTATTTCTTATTCAGATGAAATTGGGGTAATTGTATTATGTAATATTGATAATTATAATGCAGTACTCCAAGTTGAAGAGGCTCTATTTGATTTTGCAGAGGAAACTACATTTTCTATTTTGGGTGATGTAAATCAGGATGGCCAAATAAATGTTTTAGATGTAATTTCTACTGTAAATTTAATATTAAGTGGTGGGTATGAAAATTCTGCTGATATTAATACAGATGGTGTAATTAATGTGCTTGATATAATTTCATTAGTAAGTATTATATTAGATAATTAAATTCACTTTTCAAAATTTCAGTACGAACCTAATTTGTTTATTTATCAGGTTCGAGTCCTGTCGGGTGTACAGCTAATTTCCCCTCTATAAACGAGGGGTTTTTTGTATGCACTATATGAGTGCCTGATTATTGTTAAATACCACATGAATATGACTGTTTTTGTCACATATATGGCACACGAAATATAACTATTTCTTAGTTTCTGAATCTTAGCCTTAACCTCAATCTCAACAATAATATTCCATTGACCACCCAGTCTATTCGGTACTAAATTTCTCCTCACAAAAT
>JACKQG010006463.1_pt1 | contig 12333 bp, 7 predicted proteins | sample 8237621 | NCBI WGS metagenome assembly JACKQG01 (sample SAMN15677084, study PRJNA649215) | marine metagenome | biome: marine; feature: Black Sea; material: saline water; isolation source: suspended particulate matter (SPM) from the Black Sea western gyre | collected 2013-06-09/2013-06-10 | depth...
AACGCCGCGCCAAGTGCCTCGCGTAGGTCACCGTTTCTTCCATCGACACACCTGAAATTGGCACCAACGGGCAGACGTCCATGCATCCAAAGCGTGGATGCTCGCCGGCGTGCTTGCGCATATCGATCAAATCGCGCGCCATCTTGCCTGCAAGGACTGCGGCTTCAATGACAGGCTCCGGTTCGCCCGCAAAGGTCACCACGGTTCGGTTCGTTGCCGCACCTGGATCCACATCCAACAGCTTGACGCCGTCGACAGTTTCGATTGCGTCGGTGATACGCTTGATCAGATCCAGATCCCGGCCTTCCGAGAAATTGGGTACACACTCAATGATTTTTTTCATGGGAAGTCGCCGAATTCGGGTGGGCTAACTTAAGCCCGCGCCGACGGAGCGCCAAGAAGCTTTAAAACCGCATCCCCATACTTTTCCAGCTTGGCCGGGCCGATGCCGTGAATTTGCGCCACTTCCTCAAGCGAACGAGGTTTGTGTTTGGCGATCAACTTAAGTGTGCGATCCGCAAAGACGGTGTAGGGAGGCTTTTTCGTGCCTTGCGCGAGTTCGCGTCGCCATTTGGCGAGTATGCGGAAAATCTCTTCGTCGAAGCCGTCACAATCTGGACTTGAGACCGGGCTAGTGCGCCGATTGCGTCCAGTGAAGTCCTTGCCCTCGCCGGGCCAGCGCAGCGCCTGACGAAGCCGATCATGCATCAGGTCCGCGCCGTCGGCGGTGATTTCAAGCAGCGGATATTGGGTGCCGGTGGTGCAAATAAGACCACTTTCCTCCAGGGAATCCAATAGCTCGAGCACGAAAACCCGTCCGTAGTCCTTTAACAAGCCATGGGTGGAAAGGCGGTTCAAACCTGACCGGCGTATATCTTCAGTATTGGCCCCGATCAGCATCGCAGCAACGCGGCCGCGGCCATATTGGCCGTGTGCTCTGGCAACCCCAGATAAGGCCATACGCACAGTGGTGTGTTCGTCGTCGCTTAACTCCCGCCTCTGTTCGAAGGTATCGTCGCTGCAGCGATCGCATTGATTACAACCTTGCAGTAAGCGCACCGCATCTGGATCGCCGAAGTATTCCAGCACCCCACGATGTCTGCAGGTGCTGCCATTGGCGAAACTAATCAAGCGCGACAATTTGCGTAAAGCAGCCATCACATGCGGCGGCTGTTCTTGATTCGGATTGCCTTCGGTGATTAAAAATTCAGCCGTCCGCGCGTCTTTGGCCTGATGCAGTAACACCGCACGTCCGCCCTGCCCATCGCGCCCAGCACGTCCGACTTCTTGGTAATAGGACTCTACCGACGTCGGCAGCGCCAGGTGAATTAACAAGCGGATATCCGGCTTGTCGATTCCCATGCCAAAGGCGTTGGTGGCGATCAGTACATCCAACTTGTCCTGCAGGAATTCGTCCTGGATTTGGGTGCGGTAATCTCCTTCACAGCCAGCGTGATAATGCTTGGCATGAAAGCCACATGCGCGCAGGTGCTCGGCCGCGGCCTCTGTTTGCTTTCGAGTACTTGCATATGCCAATACCGCGCGGCCTTCGGGTCGTTCCTTTACTAACCCTTCTAATTGTTCCAAACGATCAGCTTCTCCGCGCGTGCGAATGACATCCAGGCGCAGGTCAGGGCGATGGAATCCACGTACGAAAACCGCCGGCGATTGCATGCCCAAAGCCACGCCCATTTCATCTTGCACCTCAGGAGTAGCGGTAGCCGTCAGAGCTGCGATGCGAGGCGGGGCAATTTGTCGGACTACCTCCCGAATCGCCAAATAATCAGGTCGGAAATCATGGCCCCATTGCGAAACACAGTGCGCTTCATCCACCGCAAGTAAAGATAGGGGAACCTGTTGCAGCAATTCGCGGAAACCTGGTTGAGCCAACCGTTCCGGCGCTATGTAGAGCAATTTGAGTTGCCCCTGGCGGAATGCCGTCATCACCGCCGACTTTTCTTCTCCACTTTCAGCGCTAGTGATTTTGGCAGCAGGGATCCCGCGCAAGCGCAGCGCGTCGACTTGGTCTTTCATCAGCGCAATTAACGGTGAAATGACCACAGCAGTGCCCTCACAGAGTAATGCTGGCAATTGGAAACAGAGCGATTTACCCGCTCCTGTAGGCAGCACCGCCACGGTCGGCCTCCCGGAAAGAATAGACCGCAAGACTTCCTCCTGACCAGGGCGGAAACTGTCGTGGCCAAAATGGCGCTGCAAGGCGGGAAGCAAGGCGGGCATGGGCGAACCCGGGCCTCTTGCCTGGGGCCTACCATCATGGTCAACTGCGAACTGGACTTCCACAACAGGAAGACGATTTATGTGCTTTAAGGTAACACTACTTTCAGGCAGCAAAGGCGGTAGCCATCTCGCTAGGCTATGGCCATGACGCCTCCACTCGACGTCGAACTGCGTATCGGGCAAGACCAAGACTCCGCCGGGGTGATCGATTTGATCACCACTATTTTTGGTGAATACCCAAATTGCTACATGGATGTGGAAAACGAGGAGCAAAAACTGCTCAGTCCCGCCACCAGTTACGATGGTTTTTGGGTTTTGGATCGCGGCGGGGAAATCGTCGGCTGTATTGCTTGCAGTTTTGACCTAAGCAGTCAGCATTTTGAGCTACAGAAGCTATATGTGGCCGCCGACCTGCGTAAGGGTGGGTGGGGGCGGCGGCTGGTTCGGGTGGTGGAAAACCACGCCCGCGAGCTGCAGATACCTGAGATCGAGTTATGGACCGACACCAGGTTTGAAACGGCTCATCGCTTTTATCAAGGGCTTGGATATCTGCGCACCGGTCGTACCCGCAAGTTAAACGACATTTCGCACACGGTGGAATACCATTTTGTGCGGGCCTTGCGGTAGGGTGCGGTTTGGCCCTAATTTATTCATTCCTGGTAGAGTCAAATGAGTACTTTCCCCTTGTTCGCTCCCCCCCTTTTGGTTGAACGCATGAAATACGCTTCCGCATTGCTGCTCGCAGCATCCTTTTTCACTCCCCAATCCTTGGCCCAGACCGGCACCCTAGACCAGGTTTCGCCCTACGCATCTGAGGTCCCTGGTGGCCAATCCGCCAGCTTCAACTTCGATACTTCCTGGTTGACCTGGCAGGCTAGCGTATTTGCCGGCATGGACGGCATTTTGGAAGGCGTGGAATTCGAGGTTACCGGCTTGACTGGGGCGACCGTCAACGTCGCCATTTTCTTAGGTAGCCCGTGGCAAGCAGGAACACCAATTTGGAGCGGGGTTCTGACCAAGACCAATGACCTCACCGAATTGCTTTTTGCCGACACTACGGCCGCCAATATCGCCCTGAGCACCGGCGACGCTTACACCATTCTAATCAACGGCACCGACCAAGGCATGTGGGGAACCGGCTCCTTTGAATCTCCGGTAAACAGCTTTTATGGCCCGGAGCTTTGGCTAAGTGCGGCTGTTTTCGGGCCAGAGTGGCGGATCGGCCTCCACACTTGGATGGTCGGCGGGGGGCTAAAACTGTCCACCCCCGGCGCCCCTGGCGGGTTCATGGCCCTTTTCGTCAGCGGGGCCACTCCGGCTGGGCCGGTTGCCTACCTTTTTGCCTTCCGGACCGGGTCCTATTCCATGACCCATCCCCCGCCAGGCAACGTGCTAACTACGGGTCTGAGTTCGGTCGGAATTACCGTCCAAGCCACTCCAACAGCCGATGTCGCGGGAAATTACAGCCTCGGCGCGAATGTACCGTCCGGAGCCGGCGGCTTGGTCTGCGTCCAAGTAGTCGATCTACTTTCCGACGGACTCAGCAACGTGGTTTGCCTCTAGCGACCTGACGACGTGGGCGGCCATCTTCAAGCCGCCCACGTTGGAATACCATTTTGCGGGAAGAATGCGGTTCCAAGCCAAGTTTCCAGAATGGTTCATCCTTGTTAAGCTCAAATGGAAGCTTTCCCTTCCTTTGTCCCCTCCTTGGTTGAATGCATGAAATACGCCTCCGCATTGCTGCTTGCAGCAACTCTACTCACTCCACAAACTCAGGCTCAGACCGGCACCCTGGACCAGGTCTCGCCGTTCGCGTCCGAAGTGCCGGGCCAATCTGCCGGTTACAATTTCGATGCCGCCTCGCTCACCTGGCAGGCTAGTGTTTTTGCCGGTATGGACGGTGTTTTGGAGGGCGTGGAATTCGAAGTCACCGGCTTGACCGGCGCCACCGTCGACATCGCGATATTTTTGGGCGGCCCGTGGCAGGCCGGAACACCAGCTTGGAGCGGTACTCTAACCAAGACGAATGACCTCACCGAAGTGGTTTTTGCAGACACCTCGGCTGCCAATATCACCCTAAGTACTGGCGACGCCTACACCATTCAAATTGACTGCATCGGTGGGGGTATGGGCGGCACTGGCTCTTACGAATCCCCGGTGAACACCTTATATGGGCCGGATTTATGGCTCAACGCGGCTTTGTTTGGCCCGGAATGGCGGATTGGTTTCCACACCTGGATGATCGGCGGCGGTTTGAATCTGTCCACCACTGGCGCACCAGGCGGCGTCATGAGTTTTGACGTCAGCGGTGCAACCCCGGCTGGCCCGATGGCCTACCTCTACGCCTTCGGCACGGGTTCTTATTCGCGAGTCAATCCGTTAACCGGCAACGTCTTGATCACCGGCCTGAGTTCTAATGGCATTACGGTTCACGCCACACCTAACGCCGACGCCGCCGGCAACTACAGCTTGAGCGCAACGGTACCGTCGGGTGCCGCAGGCTTGGTTTGTGTTCAGGTAGTCGATCTACTTTCCGACGGCCTCAGCAACGTGGTTTGTCTCTAGCAACCTCATGACATGGGCGGCCTGCTAGAATTCCGCCCATGTTTGAGCCCCTAAGCCGGGATTACCTCGACCAGCCGGATGCTTTTGAATTGGGCATCCTCAAAGGCTGGGAAAAAGAGGATCTGCTGCATGCCGCCCTTGAGGCGCGCGCCGACGCCGAGCCCTTCGTTTTCTACGAGGGGCCGCCTACTGCCAATGGCCGTCCAGGTATTCATCACGCGCTTTCGCGCACTTTGAAGGACTGCGTTTGCCGTTTTTGGACGATGCGTGGCCGTCGAGTACTGCGCAAGGCGGGCTGGGATACGCATGGGCTGCCGGTGGAGCTTGAAGTCGAGAAGCAGCTTGGCATTTCGGGCAAGCCGGACATTGAAAAACATGGCGTCGGGCCGTTTAATCAGGCGTGCCGCGATTCGGTGTTCACTTATAAAGAAGAGTGGGAGCGCCTGTCAGAGCGCATCGGCTATTTGCTGGATTACGCCCAGCCGTATGTGACTTACGACAAGAAATACGTCGAAAGCGTTTGGTTTTTGCTGTCGCGCTTCGCCAAATCAGATTTGATGTATCGCGGCTCCAAGGTACTGCCGTGGTGTGGGCGTTGTGGCACCGGTTTGAGCAGTCACGAGGTCGGCCAGGGCTATCAAGACATTGATGACCCGTCAGTATGGATCAGTTTTCCGCTGCTGGAAGCCGCGGGCGTGCTGGAAGGAGCGGCGCTGGTGGCTTGGACCACCACCCCGTGGACGCTGCCGTCAAATATGGCCGCATGTGTGCACCCGGAATTTGAATACGTGGTGCTCGAAGCTAATGGCAGTCGCTATGTGCTGCTGGAAAGCAAAGCTGCCGACATCTTCGGCGAGGATTTTGAGGTCGTCGGCCGAGTAAAGGGCACCGAATTGCAGGGTCACAGCTACACCCCGTTATTTGAATGGAGTGGCGGCGTCGTGGTGCTGGAAGGGAACAAGAGCCACATCGTTTTGGCCGACACTTTCGTCACCGATGAGGACGGCACCGGCATCGTGCACCTGGCTCCCTACGGCGCCGACGACTTCCGATTGGCCCAGCAAGAAGGTATCGAAGCCGTGCTCGCGGTCGGCGAGGAAGCACGTTTGCTGACTGAAATAGCTGGCGTGGAAGCCGGTACTTTCTTCCGTGACGCCAATAAAACTTTGGCTCGCGACCTGAAAGAGCGTGGGCGACTGCTAAAAATTAGCCAATATCGGCACAGTTATCCGCACTGTTGGCGCTGCGCCACTCCGTTGATTTACTTCCCGTCGCCAGCGTGGTTTTTGCGCACCACTGCATACAAAGAACGCATGGTGGAGCTGAACAAAAAGATCACATGGTCGCCCCCTGAAATTGGTGCCGGTCGGTTTGGGGAGTGGTTGGCAAACAATATTGATTGGGCCTTGTCGCGTGATCGTTATTGGGGCACTCCGTTGCCGGTTTGGGTTAACGAAGACGATCCTGAAGATTGGATTTGCGTCGAAAGTTTTGCGCAACTTGGTGAATTGGCTGGTGGCTTGCCGGATAACTTTGATCCGCACCGCCCAATGGTGGATGCAATTACTTTTGCAACGCCGACCGCCGGAAAGTCCGGCATCATGCGGCGCGTGAAGTCAGTGATTGATTGTTGGTTTGATAGCGGTGCGATGCCCTATGCCCAATACCATTGGCCGTTTGAAAACCGCGAGTTGGTTGCCGAGCAATTCCCGGCCGACTTCATTGCCGAAGGTTTGGATCAAACCCGCGGCTGGTTTTACACCTTGCATGCCATCAGTACTTTCATCACTCAAGTGGATGAAGACCTGTGGAGCAGTGGTGAGTTGTGGGGGCTAGCTTTGCCGCGTTTGGAAAGCGGCAGCGCCTATCGTTCTTGCATGGTCAACGGATTGGTGTTGGATAAGAATGGTCAAAAGATGTCCAAGTCTTTGGGCAATACCGTTGATCCGTTTAAGGCCATTGAAAAACACGGCATTGATTCCATTCGCTGGAACATGTTGGGTGGTGGGGCGACTCACTTGTCAAAGCGCTATGACGATCGTCAAATCAGTGAAGTGCGGCGGCGGGTCCTGGGAACCATTACAGCGAGTTATGACTTCCTTGCGCTGTACGCGCGCACTGAAGGTTGGCTGCCATCTGCCGACGCGCCATTGCGTGCCGATCGGGAATCTTTGGACCGTTGGGTTTTGAGTCGCAGCGCGCGCTGTGCAGAAGAATGTGTGACTGCGTTTGAAGACTTAGAGCCTGGGCGTGCCCTGAAGGCTTTGGAAATTTTGGTGGTGGATGAATTGTCCAACTGGTACATTCGCCGCAGCCGCCGACGTTTTTGGGAAAGCCAAAATAAAGCCTCTCAACAGGCTGCATTTGCCACTTTGCATGAAGTCCTGCTTAGCGTAGTCAAGCTGATGGCTCCCGTTGCACCCTTCCTTGCCGACGGCATGTGGACGCGCTTAGGCCAATCCGGCACGGTGCATTTGGCTGCTTATCCAAACCCGGCCGAGGCTGAGGGTGGCTTTACTAGTGCTGATCGCGACCTTGGATTGGAAGCCGCAATGGATCCCATCCTGCGCGCCTCCAAACTAGGACGTTCGGTGCGCGAGCGCGTGCAAATTCGGGTGCGGCAACCGTTGTCAAAGTTGATCGTTCACATTGCCGGTGAGGCCGGGCTGAGTGCAAGCCCACGTGCCTATGAAGACGCGTTGCGCAGCGAGTTGAACGTCAAAGTGGTTGAGTGGATTGATGGCACACCCGAGTTTTTGCAGGTGCGTGCTAAAGCCAATTTCAAACAACTTGGACGTCGCGCTGGTAAAAACATGAAAGCCTTAGCCGCAGCTATTACTGAGCTACCGCGCGAAACTTTGTTTGCCTTGCAGGGCGGTTCCCGCCATGACCTTGAAGTGAATGGGGAAAACTTTACCTTGCAAGATGAGGATGTTTTGCTCGAAACCTTGTCCGTCGAAGGATTGGAAGCGGCAAGCGACGGAACGGTAACCATTGGTTTGGCGGTTGAACTTGATCAAGAACTCATCGCCGAGGGTTTAGCGCGCGAAGTACTCAACCGAGTTCAAACCCAACGACGCGAAGCTGGTTTAGATGTGAGCGATCGCATTCAACTGCGAATCAATGGTAGTGATGACGTCAAAATTGCGGTTGAAAAACATGGTCAATGGATTGCAGGCGAAGTGCTTGCGCCAGCCGGTTGTGTATGGACTGGCATCGAGGACAAAGGCTTTCAGGAATGGCCTTTACCAGATGGAGCGATGGTTTCACTTTCTATTGAGAAAATTTCTCCCTGAAGTTGCCAAGGATTTCGTGAACCGGCGCACTTAGCGTGATAACGTGAGGGTGTGCCAACGGTACCATCCGGGGACACAAGCCTCTGGTCCGATACTTCCATCTAGGGAGCATTTCTCCGCGCAGGGTAAACCTGCCGGGCTGCGTCCCACCTGAATTGAGGGACCTTGAGTCTTTCTTCCCCATTTGGTGCCGGCACTACCCCCACCCCCGTTGACCGCCTGTCGGTGAGCGGGGGTGGAGCATTTTTATTGATTCTTTGCAGCTAAATCGCCAGAATTGCTGCGTGCTTTTGCGTCTACACAGTGCTTGGATAGGTTTGTTTTTTGCAAGCCTGCTTTTGGTTTCCTGCGGCGATGATTCGTCCCAAACGGAGCAGGGTGCTGGCGTGGTTTCGCTGGACGATGAGCTGCCCACCCCAAAAGGTGATGGGGCTGATCCAGCTGAAGGGGCCGTCGCAGCTTCTAAGGACAACTCCGGTCCCACTCAGGCCGACGTCGCGGAGCCGCCGGTGACTCCCAACCCCGCGATCGCTACTGGTGGTGAGCAAAAAAGCGTCGAGTCCGCCTCTTTCGCCGACGGCCGCTTGTCGGGGGCAAAAGCCATTAATGATTGGCATCGCAGTTTGGCGAAGAAGCGCCAAGCCGATTGGGCGCGGTTTAATCCTCAGGCTGGAGCGGCGCTGCAGGAATTTGGCGCAATGATGGGTCCAGACTCCCGCGCCTACCGTGCCTCCCTTAAGTTGGAGCAACCACAATCTTTGGGCAGCGAGTTTGCGACTTACGCCAGGGCATATGGAGAGGGCGATTTAGCAGCGTTGGCGGTGGCGCTAAAGCCGACCCCCGATCCGTCGCCTGCCTGGTTGGCCTGGGCCGAAGCGTTGGCGGTGCAAGGTGTGCAGCAAGAGCAGTATCTGATAGGTGGTCGATCCTTGGGTCGAGTAATTCAGGGCATGCTGTCGTTGGGATACAGCCGGGATCGGATTTTGGAGTTGAAACCAACCGCGGCTTCCTTGGGCCGCCAGGCCGGTGATTTCATGGCTGCGGACGACTACGAGGTGCTGTCAGGTGAGAGCATGTACGTCGTTCGTTCTAAGGTGCGTAAGCAGGGTAAAAAGCACAATTATCGCTGGTTGGCTGATTTCAACCGCAAGGCGAACTACAACCTTCGGGAAGGGGAAACCCTCAAGATCCCGCGGCAAGAACTTTCTGTCAAGGCCTGGCGCGGTGCACGCATAGTCGTGGTGTTTGCGGGTGAATTCCCGGTTCGGATCTACTCCTGTTCGGTCGGCCGCAAGGGTCAGGAGACGCCATTGGGTAGTTTCTCCCTTGGGATTTGCGAGGAAAAGCCGGTTTATTACCCGTCGGGTTTGCCTGCAGTTCCTTATGGCAATCCGGATAATCCACTCGGCGAGCGCTGGATGGGATACAAGGAGTCACCCTCCTATGGACTGCATGGCACCAATTCCGAATCTACCATCGGCAGCTTTGAGTCTGAGGGCTGCATTCGCATGCACAATACCGACGTCATTGAGCTGTTCGATCTGCTGCCTGTAGGCACGCTGGTCGAGATAAATGGCTAGTGCTTGGCGCTAAGAACCCGCCTGGGCGCTCTACTTAGATGCTGCTGCCCATTGGGCTGTTGCGGTGCAATTCAAGCCACTCGCAGGCCAATTCAGCGGATACCCCGATTTGGGCGACATGAACCTGGCCGCATACCTCTGGGCCCTTCCTCCGGTAGAAGCCGGCTTTGGGACCTACAAAGCTCAGTGTGTATTGTGCTGCCAAACATATGCCAAGGATTTCGCCTGTAGTAGCATCAAGCCCGCTTGGGCAGTCCACGGCGAGGGAAGGGACAGATAGTTGTTGGCAATAGGCCACGGCGTTTGCGGCTGCTCCAGACAGGGGCCTGCTGAGGCCGACACCGAACAGGGCGTCGATGATGAGATTGAAGCCGGTATCCGAGGATGGGGGAGTGGTGTGAATGGGGATCTTGAGGTGTTTTAGGGTTCGAGTTGCATCCCCAGCCGGGCCAGGTTGGAGGTCGGGTAAGCCCAGTGGCGCCCACACATAAAGTGATTCAGTAAGCTTGGGGTGAAGCTGCCGCAGGCAAACCACGGCGTCGCCACCATTGTTTCCGGGCCCTATGAGATAGAGCAGGCGCGGTGCCGGCACAGGAAGCAGGTGTTCCACGAGCGTGGCGAGGCAATGTGCAGCGTTCTCCATAAGGAGGCCGGGTGAAATCTCAAGTTCTTGCTGCAAATAGTGGTCAAATTCGATGGCTTCAATGGCGCTCCATTGGGGATAAACGCCGTTTTTTAAAACCGGATCGAAGAGTTTGGGAAAAGTCATGAATTTTGTCCGGGCAGGGCTTGACCCGGCTTCTTGTGCCCCTAGAATACCTCGCCCAAGACGGATTAACGTCCCATTGGGAATGAGCTTCGGCTCGGTCGGGTGCAAATTCGGCTAAAGTCTTTTTCGAAAAAGGCTTGACAGGGTTCCGAAACACGGTAAACTGTTCGGCCCGAAAGCGGGGAAAGACGTAAGAAAATCAGGCTGCGCTTGCGCAGCGAAGTTCTCTAAAAACTAGGATGACCCTGTTGAATAAGAAAGGGCTAGGGGTTCAAACCCAGATCAACAGCTTCGGCTGAAAGATCAATCAAGTGAAGGGTTTGATCCTGGCTCAGAGTGAACGCTAGCGGCGTGGATTAGGCATGCAAGTCGAGCGCGAAAACTTGAGTTTTAATTCCTTCGGGATGAGAGACTCTGTGAGTAGAGCGGCAAAAGGGTGAGTAATACATGGGTGATGTGCCCTTGACTCCGGCATAGCTTCGGGAAACTGAAGGTAATTCCGGATAGTCCTACTGGATTTCATGGTCTTGTAGGTAAAGGTGGGGATCCTTCGGGACCCACAGGTCAGGGAGCGGCTCATGCGCTATCAGCTTGTTGGTGAGGTAACGGCTCACCAAGGCTACGACGGCTAGGCGGTCTGAGAGGATGGCCGCCCACATCGGGACTGAGACACTGCCCGGACTCCTACGGGAGGCTGCAGTCGAGAATCTTCCGCAATGGGCGAAAGCCTGACGGAGCGACGCCGCGTGAGGGACGAAGGCTCTAGGGTTGTAAACCTCTTTCGCCTGTTAAGAATGTGCTGGTGTTAATAGCATTAGTGCTGACAAAGGCAGGTAAAGAAGCACCGGCTAACTCCGTGCCAGCAGCCGCGGTAAGACGGAGGGTGCAAGCGTTACTCGGAATTACTGGGCGTAAAGGGTCCGTAGGCGGCCTGGAAAGTTGGATGTGAAATCCCACAGCTTAACTGTGGAACTGCGTCCAAAACTATCAGGCTAGAGGATGGTAGGGGACAGTGGAACTCAAGGTGGAGCGGTGAAATGCGTAGAGATCTTGAGGAACGCCGGTGGCGAAAGCGACTGTCTGGGCCATTCCTGACGCTGAGGGACGAAAGCTAGGGGAGCGAACGGGATTAGATACCCCGGTAGTCCTAGCTGTAAACGATGACCACTAGGTTGGGGGACTTTCGAGTGTCCCTTCCGTAGCTAACGCGTTAAGTGGTCCGCCTGGGGAGTATGCGCGCAAGCGTAAAACTCAAAGGAATTGACGGGGGCTCACACAAGCGGTGGAGCATGTGGTTTAATTCGAAGCAACGCGCAGAACCTTACCAAGACTTGACATCTAAGTATTAGGTCCAGGAAACTGGACTGACACCCTTCGGGGCGGAACTTAGACAGGTGTTGCATGGCTGTCGTCAGCTCGTGTCGTGAGATGTCGCGTTAAGTCGTTGAACGAGCGAAACCCCTGTCGTTAGTTGCCATCAGGTAAAGCTGGGGACTCTAACGAGACCGCCGTGGTTAACACGGAGGAAGGTGGGGACGACGTCAAGTCATCATGGCCCTTATGTCTTGGGCTACACACGTGCTACAATGGGCAGTACAGAGGGTTGCTACACGGTAACGTGGTGCTAATCCCTAAAGCTGTCCCCAGTTCGGATTGTAGGCTGCAACTCGCCTACATGAAGCCGGAATCGCTAGTAATCGCAGGTCAGCTACACTGCGGTGAATATGTTCCTGAGCCTTGTACACACCGCCCGTCAAGCCACGAAAGCTGGGAGCGCCCGAAGTCGTCTGTCTAACATTGAGGGCAGGCGCCCACGGCGAGCTCGGTGATCGGGACTAAGTCGTAACAAGGTAGCCGTAGGGGAACCTGCGGCTGGATCACCTCC
>JACKQG010006464.1_pt1 | contig 12332 bp, 10 predicted proteins | sample 8237621 | NCBI WGS metagenome assembly JACKQG01 (sample SAMN15677084, study PRJNA649215) | marine metagenome | biome: marine; feature: Black Sea; material: saline water; isolation source: suspended particulate matter (SPM) from the Black Sea western gyre | collected 2013-06-09/2013-06-10 | depth...
TGTGTAGGTGCAGTGGCGGCTGAAGTTTTTCGAGTTGCACGTAGGGCAATGGCGTTGTTGTAATTGCTGCATCGGTTTCCTTCCGATAGATTTGCTCTCGGATACCGTGCAGCATTATAGCGCTATTCTCCGATAATCCAACCCAACGGACCCAGTGCCCCCTCCTCAAAGTCAAGAATTTCAAAAGCACTGTTCACTTTCCTCGACTATATCAAACTCTGCAGCGCCCGCCAAACCTTCTCCGGCAGCAGCGGGATGCTGGGAATGAGCACGCCGGTAGCATCGTAGACGGCGTTGGCCACTGCCGGCGCCACACCGTCCAGCGGGATTTCGGCCACGGCTTTGACGCCGAAGGGATGCGTCGGCTCGAAGGTCTCCACGAAGATCACCTGCATCTCCGGCATCTCGTCAGCGCGGAAGATGTGATACGCGCCGAAGTCGGTGGGGATCAACCGCCCGGCGTCGTCGAAGACCATCTCCTCGCACAGCGCATAGCCCAGCGCCTGGGTCATGCCCCCTTCCACCTGGCCGCTGGCCGTGGCCGGGTTGACGATGACACCGCAGTCGAGGGCCATGACCAGCTTGTCCACCGTCACCTGGCCCGTTTCGGTGTCCACGGTGACCTCGGCAAACTGCGCGGCGAAGGGCGGCGGGCTGTCCGGGCTGACCCAGGAGCCGCTGCCCATGATCTGATGCTGCTGCGCGTGGTGCAGCGAGTTGAGAGCAATCTCGGCGAAGGTGACGCTGCGGCCATCGGGCGCCCAGGCGCGCCGCTCCTCCAGCGTAATCTCGTAGGGTTCGACCCGGCGGCTGGGAGCCGCCTCTTCCTCGGCGTTCAGCATGCGGGCGGCCACCGCCCGCGTCTGCTCGGCCACCTGCTGCGCGGCACGCACCACCGCCGCGCCGCTGATGTAGGTCGTGCTGGAAGCGTAGGCCCCTTTGTCGAAGGGCGTGAAGTCGGTGTCCGAGGAATAGGTGATGAAGTCCTCCGGCGGGCAGCCCAGCACCTCGGCGGCCATCTGCGTCAGCACCGTGTCGGAACCGGTGCCCAGGTCAGTGGCCCCCACCAGCAAGTTGAAGCTGCCATCGTCATTCATCTTGATGCTGGCCGCGCCCATGTCCAGGTTGGGGATGGCCGTGCCCTGCATGACCAGCGCCACGCCCTGACCCTTGAGTAGGGGGGCGGAGGAGCGGAGGAGCGGAGGGGCAGCCTGTCTCCCCTGCTCCTTTGCTCCCTTGCTCCTCTGCTCCCTTGCTCCCCACTGCCACCCGAATGCCTCCGCGCCTACTCGCGCACACTCTTCCAACGCACACGTGCGGATGATCTCCCCGTGCGCCTCGCGGCCCTCACTCCACACCTTGCTCATGGGATGCTCGGCACCCGGCTTGACGGCGTTCTGCAAGCGGAATACCAGCGGGTCGAGCCCCAGCTCGCGGGCGATGCGCTCCATGTGCGTCTCCAGGGGGAAGAAGCCCTGCGGCACGCCGTAGCCGCGGTAGGCCCCCGACGTCGGCTGGTTGGTGTAGACAATGTCGGCGTGGAAGCGGATGTTGGGCACGTCGTAGAGCGACATGGCCTTGTGTCCCGTGTTGCCGGTGACCGTCAGCGCGTGGTTGCCGTAAGCGCCGGTGTCGGAAAGGACGAGCATCTCGTTAGCCACGATGGTGCCGTCGGCCATCACGCCGGTGCGCATCCTGATGTGCATGGGGTGGCGCGAGGTGGAGGCGACGAACTGCTCCTCGCGGGTGTATTCCATGCGCACCGGGCGGCCCGTGGCGATGGTCAGGTGGGCGCAGATGTCCTCCAGCATCACCTCCTGCTTGTTGCCGAAGCCACCGCCAATGCGCGGCTTGATCACCCGAATGCGCTTGATGGGCAATCCCAGCACGGGGGCCAGCATGCGCCGGATGTGGAAGGGCACCTGCGTGCTGGTGCGGATGACCAGCCGGTCGTCCTCGTCCCACCAGGTGACGCAGACGAAGGGCTCGATGGGCGCTTGCTGCACCCGCGGCACGCTGTACTCCCCCTCGAAAACGTGGTCAGCTTCCTGCATGGCCGCGTCCACGTCCCCCAGGTCAATGCGGATGGCTGCCGCCAGGTTGCGGCGGGGATCGCACTCGTCGAAGGGCACGTACTCCGGCTCGTCGTGGATGATGGGGAATTCTGTCTGCTCAGTCTCTTGGGGTAGGGGCAGGCCTTGCGCCCCTCGGGCTGAGCCTCGGGACGAAGCCTGCCCAGAAGGGCGACCGCAAGGGATCGCCCCTACCTTATCACGGGCGAAGACCGCGGCCACCGGCGAGCGGCGGTCGGGCGGCTCCGCTTCCCGCGGGTCGAGGATGGCCGGCAGGACCTCGTAGTCCACCGCGATCAGCTCCAGCGCCCGCTGGGCGATCTCCTCCGTCTCGGCGGCCACGGCGGCCACGCGGTCGCCGACGAAGCGCACCTTGTGATCCAGGCTGAAGAAGTCGAGCGGCCCCGGGATAGGATCGGACTGCCCGGCGGTGCTGTGCACGACGCGGGGCACGTCCTGCCAGGTGAGCACGACGTGCACGCCCGGCAGCGCCCGCGCTCTGGAGGCGTCAATGCGGATGATGTGCGCGTGAGCATGGGGCGAACGCAAGACCTTGCCCACCAGCAGGCCGCGCATCTCCACGTCGGCGGCGAAGACCGGCTTGCCCAGCGCCAGCTTGACCGCATCCACCTTCACCTCCGGCCGGCCCACGTAGGTCGTCTCCGGGCGGGTCTCCTGGGCGACGCGCACCTCCAGCTTCGTCTCGGTGATGGTCAGCGGATAAGGCTCGGCAATCGGAGGAGCGGCAGCGGCTGGCTTCGGCGGCACGGGCGGCGGCCCTGTTTCCTGCGGCGGCCGGAAGAGGCCCGGCGGCGCGGCAAGCGGTGTCTTCAACTCAATGATCGTCTCGCCGCGCAGCTCCGCCGCGGCGTCGAGCACCGCCTGCACCGGCTTGACGTAGCCGGTGCAGCGGCAGAGCGTGCCGGAGAGGGCGTCCCGCACCGCGGCCTCGCTGGGGTTGGGATTACCGTCCAGCAGCGCTTTGGCGGCCAGGATCATGGCCGGCGTGCAGTAGCCGCACTGGATGGCCCCGTTGGCGGCGAAAGCCTTCTGCAGCGGATGCAGATCCTGGGTCGGTTTCCAGCCTTTTTCGGGGTACTCGCCCAGCGCCTCGATGGTAGTGACCGCGTGGCCTGCGGCCTGCGCCGCCAGCGTGACACAGGAGGCCACCGGCTGGCCGTCGAGCAGCACGGTGCAGGCGCCGCACTCCCCCGTCTCGCAACCGTGCTTGACGCCGAAGATGCCGTGCCGCCGCAGCGCGTCCAGCAGCGTCTCGTTAGGTCTGACGTCCCAGTCCTGCTCTTCGTCGTTCAGTGAGAAGCGAATCTGCATCTTTGCAACTCTCCTCCACGGACAAGTGGACATGCGCAACAAAGTTCCTGGCCGGGAACCCGGTCGCAACCTCCTGGACAGGGTGGTCATCGTCTGCCGAATACGACCGCGAAGCAGGCCTGTCCGATGCGGGCTGGCGCACTGCCTATGCCAAAGTCCTGGTAGGCCGTGCCCAGCATGGTGTTGTGATGGAGCTCGCTGTTCCACCACCAATCGAACGCCGCCTGGTAACCACCCGACACACAGGCGATGATCTCGCCGCTCCACGTCGGCGTGTAGCCGGCACGCTCCATCCTGGTGACCACGTCCGACCCGTCGGAGCCGGTGTGGCTGACGAAGCCGTGGTCGCCCATGTCCTGGGCGTGTATCGCCGCGGCCTCTGCCAGTTCCGGCGACCAGGCCAGGCCGTCCAGGCCGGCTTGGCGTCGGGCCCGGTTGATCATGCCGGCCAGCTCCGCCAGCGCCGGGTCAGCCGGGCCTTCTGCCGGTGTACTCTCCAGCGTGGCCGTCGGAGCAGGCCGCGTCGCCGTTTCGGTGGGCGTCGCCGTCGCCGTTTCGGTGGGCGTCGCCGTCGCCGTTTCGCTGGGCGGCACAAGGGTAGCCGTCGGCGTTGGCGTCGCGGTTGCCGCGGCCGTGGGCGTCGCCGTTGCCGTTGGCGGCAAGTCAGTCGGCGGAACACGAGTAGCCGTCGGCGACGGCGTCGCGGTGCTCGTGGCCGAGGGCATAGCCGTGGGTGTGTTCGTCGGCACGCTGGTTGGCCTCGGCGTGGCCGACGGCGTCTCCGCCAGCGGCCCACACCCCACCAGCCCCGCGGCGACGATCACGATCACGGCGACCGCCGTCCTTGCGCGTGTGCTCATCAGTCGCGCCGCCGGGCTACGTCAGGCGCGCCAGCGCCTGGCCCAACGCCCTTCCGCTCAGCACGCCGGCCATGGCCTGGCGGTAGGCCGCGCTGCCTCGGAAGTCACCTGTGGGTTCGACAAGCTCAGTGACCCTCTCAGCCGCGGCCCCGATCAGTTCCGTGCTCAGGGCCTGACCGACCAGCATCGCCTCCACTTCGGGCAGACGAAGCGGCCTCGCCGCCACGCCGCCCAGGGCCAGCCTGGCGGCGGTACACGTCCCCCCGTCGGCGCTCAACACCGCCGCGGCGCAGACGATAGGCACATCGGCGGCAGTGCGGGCAACCCGCTGCAGCGCCGCGCCCGTTTGCCCCCGTGGCAGACTGATGGCCACTTCCGTGATCAGAGCATGGGCAGACAGCAGCTCCTCTCGCCGGGCCAGAAACTCGGCTAACGGCAAGCGGGTCGCGTCCGGTGCGTGGATGGTGACCTGCGCGTCGCAGGCCAGGAGCGCTACCAGCAGCTCGTCAGCGGGGTCAGCTACAGCCACCGCGCCGCCGACGGTGGCCTGGTTGCGCAGCACGCTGCCGGCGGAACGATGTGCGGCCTCGGCGACGATGCCTCCGTAGATGCGCCGCACACCATCGGAACGACTCACATCGGCCAGCGTGGCCATAGCGCCCAGCAGCACAGCCTGCGAGTCCGGTTCCGTCTTCACGTAACGCAGGCCCAGATTCTGCAGATCCACCACCGCTTCCACGGCGCGGTCGCCGGAGCCGATGAGGGTGCTGCCCCCGGCCAGGGGCACGGTGCGGGGTCGTGGGCGGCGCAACAGGTGCAGCGCCTCCTGCAGATCGTGCGGTCGGTGATACTCTCTGAGGTTGATCAACACGGCTTCCTCCTCAATGCCAGTGGTTGAGCAAGTAAATTATACCATAGCCTTTGAACTTGCGGAAACCGCGCCAAGCTCTTTGGGCAGAGGGGCCGATTGATGTATAATGTCATGCAGTAGCAGTTTCAGGTTCCGGGTTTACAGGTTTCAGGCTCTGCTTACGAACCTGAAACTTCAGAACCTGCAACCTTGGAACCCCTTGATCGTAGAATCCTTATGGCAACGAAGCCTTCAGAGGTGTTTTCATGTTTCGCGGCTTACTGAAAAAAGTGGTGGGTGACCCCCACGAGCGAGAGATACAGCGGTTGCAGCCGCTGGTGGACGAGATCAACGCGCTGGAGCCGGAGATGCAGGCCCGCTCCGATGCCGAACTGCGCGCCCTGACGGATGAGTTCAAGGCCATCATCGCCGAGCGCACGGGCGATCTGCGCGCCAGCGTGGCCGAGAAACGGGCCGCCTGGGAACAGGAAGAGGACGAGGATCGGCAACCGCAGTTGCGCATGCAGTTCGAGCAACTGGACAGGCAGCTCAAAGCACAAGAGCGGGAAGTGCTGGACGAGCTGCTGCCCCGCGCCTTCGCTGCCGTGCGCGAGGCCGCCCGCCGCACCGTCAGCATGCGCCCTTACGACGTGCAACTCGTCGGCGGCATCGTGCTGCACCGGGGCAAGATCGCCGAGATGAAGACCGGCGAGGGCAAGACGCTGGTGGCCACCCTTCCCCTCTACCTCAGCGGACTGCTGGGGCGAGGCGCCCACCTGGTCACGCCCAACGACTACCTCTCTAAGTTCGGCGTGCAGTGGATGGGCCCCATCTATCACCTGCTGGGCGTGAGCGTGGGCGTGATCCAGTCGGCGGCAGCCGATCCCCGCCTGGGTTCCTTCCTCTACGATTCCGACTATCCTGCCGCCGACGACCGCTACCAGCACCTGCGCCCTGTGCAGCGGCGAGAAGCGTACACCGCCGACATCACCTACGGCACCAACAACGAGTTCGGCTTCGACTACCTGCGGGACAACATGGTGATGGATTTGTCGCAGTGCGCGCAGCGGGAGTTGTACTACGCCATCGTGGACGAGGTAGACAACATCCTCATTGACGAAGCACGCACGCCGCTCATCATCTCCGGCGCCGCCGAGGAGTCGGCAGACCACTACCGCACCTTTGCCCGCTTGGTGCCCAGCCTGCACCTCGGCCGCGAAGAGGACGAGAGCGGCGACTACATCGTGGACGAGAAAGTGCAGGTAGCCACGCTCACCGAGCAAGGCATTGCCAAGATCGAGAGAGCGTTGGGCCTGGACAACCTCTACTCCCCCGAGAACTTCCATATGACGCCTTACCTGGACAACACTTTGCGCGCCTACGCCCTGTACAGGCGCGACCGCGACTACATTGTCAAGGACGGCGAGGTGATCATCGTGGACGAGTTCACCGGCCGGCTGATGCACGGGCGCCGCTACTCGGAGGGGCTGCACCAGGCCATCGAAGCCAAGGAAGGGGTGCGCGTGCAGCGGGAGAGCCTGACCCTGGCCACCATCACCTTCCAGAACTACTTCCGCATGTACCACCGGCTGGCCGGCATGACCGGCACGGCGGTCACGGAGGCCGAGGAGTTCGGCAAGATCTACGACCTGGATGTGACGGTCATTCCCACGCACCTGGAGCTGATCCGCGTGGCATACCCCGACGTGGTGTACAAGACCCAGCAGGCCAAGTTCCGGGCCATCGTCAAGGAGATCGAAGAATTATACCGCATGGGGCGGCCGGTGCTGGTGGGCACCGTGGCCATCGAGACCTCCGAATACCTTTCGGGCCTGCTCGATCGCAGGGGCATCCGCCATCAGGTGCTCAATGCCAAGCAGCACGAGAAGGAGGCACAGGTCATCGTCCAGGCCGGGCGCTCCGGCACGGTGACCATCGCCACCAACATGGCCGGCCGCGGCGTGGACATCCTGCTGGGCGGCCATCCGGAAGGGATGGCCCGCGAGCGACTGCGCCGCCAGGGTCACGACCTGATGGCCCTGGAGCCGGAGGTGTGGCAGGAGGCGCTGGCCGAGGCCAAAACCGAATGCGAGCAGGACAAGCAGAAGGTGCTGGAGTTGAGCGGCCTGCACGTGCTGGGCACCGAGCGCCACGAGGCGCGGCGTATTGATAACCAGTTGCGTGGCCGCTCCGGACGCCAGGGCGACCCCGGCTCCTCCCGCTTCTACGTCTCGCTGGAAGATGACCTCATGCGCCGCTTCGGCGGGCAGAGCGTGGCCAGCATGATGGATCGCCTCGGCCTGGACGAGGACATCCCCATCGAACACGACCTGGTCTCCCGGTCCATTGAGAGCGCCCAGAAACGAGTGGAAGGGCACAACTTCGACATCCGCAAGCACGTCCTGGAGTACGACGACGTGGTCAACAAGCAGCGGGAGATCATCTACGCCCAGCGGCGCAAGATCCTCAGCGAGCCGACGATGAAGCCCACCGTGCTGGACATGATCGAGGAAGAACTGGCCAGCCTGGTCAACACCTTCACCGCCGCGCCGGACAGGGAGGAGTGGGATCTGAACGCCTTGGCCAGCGCCGTGACCCCCATCTTCCCGCCGGACACGCTGCCGCGCCACATCGCCACCGCCTGGGCGCAGCTTTCCAGCAAGGACATCCTTGCTGACCTGGTGGAGCGCGCCCACGCCGCCTACGCGCAAAAGGAAGCGCGGGTGGGCAGCGAAGACATGCGCCGCATTGAGCGACTGGTCATGCTGCAGGCTGTGGACAACCGCTGGGTGCGCCATCTGACCGATCTCGACGCCCTGCGGGAAGGCATCGGCCTGCGCGCCTTCGGGCAGCAGGATCCGCTGGTGGCCTACAAGCGCGAGGCGCACGAGATGTACGTGGATCTGATGGGCGAGATCCAGCACGACGTCGTGTACGCCATCTACCACGCCATGCTGATGCGCCAGCCGGTGCGGCCGATGCGCGCTGTGCGCCCCGGCGGCGACGGCAGCAGCGCGCCGCAGCCGGCCCGCGCCGCTGGTGATCGCCCCGGACGCAACGACCCTTGCTGGTGCGGCTCCGGCAAGAAGTACAAGTACTGCCACATGCGCCAGGACATGCAGGGAGAGGGAGCGCCGCAGGCTCAACAGAGCAAGGCCGGCGCGCCGGCGGCTCAAGCCCCCCGACGCAAGAAAAAGAGGCGCAGGCGCTAAGATGGGTTGCAGGTTTCAGGTTCGAAGGTTTCAAGTTCCGCCAGAGGACGTGAGAACTCACGAACCTTGAACCTGCGAACTTTCGAACCTTTGAACCGGATACGTGAGGAGATAAGTCATGAACAAGGACATCCGCCAGGCCGACGTCCGTTTCGTCCTCGACTGCATCGCCGAAGCGGAATGCTGCTCCATCGTGGGCATGAGCAACGTCGGCAAGTCGGATCTGCTGCGCTTGCTGACGGATCCAGCAGTGCAGACGGCGCACCTGGAAGCTCAGGCTGAGAAGATCACCTTCGTCTACGTGGACTTCAACCACATGCTGGAGATGACCGAGCAGGGCTTCTACGAGTTGATCCTGCGCTGCTTCCTGGATTCGCTGCCGCGCATGGCGGGGACCGAAACACTGCTCACCGGAGTGCGGGAAGCCTACGCCAACCTGACCCAGCCGGCCAGCGACTTTCAGGTGCCGCTGAGCTTTTCCCATGCCATGGCCGCGGTCAACGACGGGCTGCAACGCCATCTGGTGCTCCTCTTCGACGAATTCGATGATCCGCTGGCCGCCCTCGACGCTCAGGTCTTCCTCAACTTGCGGGCCCTGAAGGACCGTTATGCCCGCACCACAACCTACGTGACGGCCACCAACCAGCGGCTGCCGGAGATCCGCCGCGAACGGGCGGTGGGAGAGTTCAACGAGCTGTTTGCCCACCGCACCTGGTACCTGAAACCGTTCGGCGAAGCAGATGCCCGGGATTTCATCACCGCCTTCGCCGCCGGCGAGGGGGTGACCTTCAGTGACAACGATGTGGCCTTCATCCTGCAATGGGCAGGCGGTCACCTGAGCCTGCTGGAAGGGGTCTGCCGCGTGCTGGGGCCGGTGACCGGCAAGCCGGTTCGCGACGCCAGCCAGGAGTGGCTCATCCACCGCGAGGTGGCCGCACAACTGCAGCGGGATACGAGCCTCCGCTCCGAATGCGTCAAAATCTGGCAAGACCTGACCCAGGACGAGCGGGACGGGCTGCTGGCCCTGTTCGCCCCTGGCGACACCCCTGCGCCGGAGGAGTTGATCTCCCTGCGCAGCAAGGGGCTGCTCGTCGGCTCGGAGGAGGAGCCGGCCCTCTTCTGCCGGTTGTTCGCCGAGTTCGTGCAGCGGGAGCACGTGACGCGGCGGGCCGGGCAGCAGGGCGTTTGGGTGGACGTGGACGCTGGCGACGTCTATGTGAACGGCCACATGATGCCCACGCTGACGGAACTGGAATACCGCTTGCTCCTGCTGCTCTATGGCCGGCTCAACAAGATCTGCGACAAGTACCAGATCGTGGAAGCGGTGTGGGGCGAAGATTACATTGACGAGGTGGACGACGCCCGCGTGGACAAGCTGATGAGCCGCTTGCGGGCCAAGATCGAGGCGGACCCCAGCAATCCCCGCTACCTGCTCACGATACGCGGCAGGGGGTACAAGCTGGTCAGTGGGTAGGTGAGCTGGTAGATCGGTAGATTGGGAAACTGGTAGATTGGTCACCGCACCAGTCTACCAATATACCAGTGTACCAGTCTGCCAACAACGTCAGCCTCATGTCCGGAGCGCGTCAAGCGGCCGCGTATTTCCGTGCTACAATGCAGACGAACTTGCACATGCAAGTCCAAAGATGACAAGAAGACCGGCGATAGTGACAAGTGAAGGTTGTATTCCCCCTTGTCTACTTGTTTCCTTGTCTACTTGTCTACTTCACCTGAAGGAGGTTACGAACAATGGCATCTCTGTTAGAAAAAGTAGGCATCCTCATCAAGGCTAACCTGCACGCCATGGTGGATTCGGCACTGCGGCAGAATTCCGTCGCCGTCATTGACCAATACATCCGCCAGATCGAAGACAACCTGGAGGACCTGGAAGACGCCGTGGCTACCGTCGGCGGCCAGGTGAAAACCATCAAGCGCAGGCTGGAGGAGTACAAGGCCAAGGCTGCGGAGCTGGACAAGAACATTGACCTCTTCTTGCAGGAGGGCAAGGACACTCTGGCCGTAGCGGCCCAGAGCAAGCTCAACTCCACCAGCCGCGCTGCCACCGCCTACCAGGAGCAGTTCAACAACCTCACCGCCGAGCACCAGAAGCTGATGGACGCTAAGCTGAAGCTGGAAGCCAAGCTGACGACCACCAAGCAGGAGCGGGAGGAGTTGCAGGCGCTGCTGGACCTGGCACGCTCCAAGGAGATCAGCGTGCGGGCCATCCGCTCGCTGGACGACCTGGTGGGAGCGGGCGACACCGACGTGGCGCGCCTCGCCGAGGGCCTCCGCTCTCGACTGGACCGGGCCACGGCGGAGATGGAGATGGTCGCCGGCCGGCTGGATAAGCAGATGGACGAGGTGCTGGAACGGCACGAGATCGAGTTCCAGCTCACCGAGCGCCGCGAGCGGCTGGGACTGGCCGAGTAGCAAGCTGCGAGGGGCGAAGGTCTGCCGACCGAGCCCCCTTCGGACTGCATGCTAGATCGTGTTGCGTGCTGCGTGTTCCGTGTTCGTCACGCATCACGCAACACGCAGCACGTGCCCGCGCCTGTTCCTGTTCCGGAGGAACCGATGATCATCACCACCACACCTACTGTTGAGGGTCATCCCATCGAAGCATACCTGGGCATCGTCACCGGCGAGGCCATCCTGGGCGCGCACATCGGCCGCGACTTCCTGGCCAGCATCACCGACATCGTCGGCGGGCGCTCCAAGGAGTACGAGGAGGAAGTGCGCAAGGCCCGCGAGATCGCCCTGCAGGAGATGGCCGCTGAGGCCGCCGCCAAAGACGGCAACGCCGTAGTCGGCGTGGACATTGACTACGAGGTCATCCGCCAGGGCATGCTCATGGTCTGCGTCAGCGGCACGGCGGTGAAGGTTCGCTAGACGCAACAGGTTTCCGAAAACCCATCAGGTCTTCAACTTGACAGACCGCCCCAAATTTTGTATACTTTGTATAACATGTATAAAGTACACAAAGGGAGGGCTGGGATATGACCAGGACCATTAGTGCCACGGAACTGCGAACCAAAACCAGGGAAATCCGTGATTGGGTGCGCATCAATGGCGAGCCGGTCATCGTCGAGTACTTCGGCCGGCCAGAATTGATGATCGTGGATGTTCAGCAGGCGGACACGTGGGAACGTTTCCAAGCTGAAGAACGGGAGCGTGCGCGCCGCTCGCTGCGCCAACTGCTGGATGACATGGCTGAGCGCAATGCCGACGTTCCATTGGAGGAGGTTGAGGCCATAGTCGCCGAAGCGGTAGCAGCAGTGCGGGCCGAGCGGTAATGAATCTGAGGTTGGTTGCGAGAGGTGAAAAGCATGACTTCTGATGTGACACTATCTCTTGAGGAGCAACTCCAATTACTGAAGGGGCAGGTAGAGCTTTTGGAGAGGGCTCTGAAGCTGGAGAAAAAACGAGAGAAAATAAAGGTGAGGCATCGGCTGACGGTGGAGGAATATCATAAACACCTGGAAGCTACGCGCGGTAAGGTTCTGGATGACACGGAGCCCACCGAATTGATCCGACAGATGCGAATGAAGGAGTACGACTAGTGCGTATAGTAGCCGACAGTAACGTCCTGGTGTACGCCTTGCATGTCCCGACGAACCCTGCTGCCAGGCGTCGTCATGCGAGAGCAGTCACTCTATTCGCCTCTTTCATTAGCGGTAGCAACGCCCTCTTGGTTCCTTCAACGGTGGTCATCGAAGTAGCTGCGGCCTTATCGAGAATGGTCGGCCGGCAGTTTGCTGAGGTCAACGTCAACGATCTCATCTCCGTTGCTAGCGAAATCTATCCCCTGTCTCCTTCCCTCCTGCAAACGTGGCTTCTTTCCCTGGGATCGCAAGGATATCTTCAGGCCTGTCTGGGCAACGCTCTGGCGCATTCGCGCGTCGCCAAGGACATGGATGTTGATAGCAATGTGCCTGGCTTTACCCCCAAACGCGATGAAGAGTGTATCGGACAATACGATTTTATGGTAAGTTAACAACTGAATAGC
>JACKQG010006465.1_pt1 | contig 12331 bp, 6 predicted proteins | sample 8237621 | NCBI WGS metagenome assembly JACKQG01 (sample SAMN15677084, study PRJNA649215) | marine metagenome | biome: marine; feature: Black Sea; material: saline water; isolation source: suspended particulate matter (SPM) from the Black Sea western gyre | collected 2013-06-09/2013-06-10 | depth...
TGGCAAGCCGTGCTTCCGGACATAGCGGAGAGGTAGGTCAGCCTCGTCCTTTTCCGGTGTCCTGCCAGTCACCAGCAGATGACCGTGTTTCACTTGCTCGGCCAAGTCATCCGCTTCCTTTTCCAGCCGGAATGCAAAGTGGCGGGCCATTGATATGCTGAATTTGTTGTTTAGGAGGCTGAGGGCCTGCAGGGCGGTAAGGGTTTCGTTGCGTTTGGGTGTGCTTTGGGAGGAGTCGGCGCAATCCAAGGTGGTCATGAAGGGGTTCGGTTGCGAACGCACGATGAAACGATAGATGGAGCGCCGATGGCTCTTGGCGTTTTCCGGATTGAACTTGTGGTATTCGTAATGGGGCGAGTGGGCGGTCTTTTCCAGAGAGAATAGATAGTAACCTGGTCCACCCATCTCCAGATTGAGCTTGCCGCTGACGGAGAGGATGGCATCCCGAATTTCCTCAGCCGACAATTTCCTGCGGTTCATGCGCCAAAGCAACTGGTTGCCGGAATCCGCCTTGGCAAAGCTTTCGTTACCATTCGAGGTCTGCCGGTAGGTGGCGGTCATAACGAGTAGTTTGTGCATTTTCTTAAAAGACCCGCCTTGGTTCCGGAAACGAAGGGCAAGCCAGTCGAGCAGTTCGGGATGGCTTGGAGTTTGGCCAAGCTCGCCGAAGTCGTTGGGGGAGGGGACAAGGCCTTGCCCGAAATGCCATTGCCAGACGCGGTTGGCGATTGTTCGCCAAGTGAGTGGATGATCCTTGCGGACCAACCATTTGGCGAGAGCGGCTCTTCTTGCTGATTCGTCGTGCTTCTCGGGAAGATCGAATTGCCATGCTTCCTCCTTGAATATGGGCAATGTGCCCGGATTAACTTCGTCTCCCGGTTGGGTGACGTCGCCTCGGTGCAGAAAACGAATGGGGCGAGGTTTGCCGTTGGTCGGCTTGAAGTTCCCTTGGGGTTTGAAGTGCGTTGCGACTGCATAGACCATATTACCCTTGTGGATTCCGGCGATCTTACCGTTCGTTTGCTTGATCGCATTTTCCAGTTCCGTCAGGCGTTTCATTCGCTCGGGAGTCTGGAGATTGGCCATCAGCGCGGCCTTTTCCTTGTTCAACTTGGCGATTGCCCGGGTGGATGCCTTGTCCGATCCTTGGGCCCAGATACCGTCGGTCAAGTTGGATCGTCTCCAGCGATTTGGGGCCTCAATCGAGTCAATCGAGGAAACCTTGGCCTTAAGGGCTCGATTTTTGTCATTTCCGTCAAGGACCTCCAGTTCGGCCAAGGCGAATATGAAGTCGTTGGATCTGGGAGCCAATTTGGTTGCCTTCACTCTAATATAGCGGGCGGAAGACTGAACCTCGTGTTCGATGGGAACCAATCCGGGATTGGCAAAGTCTCGGCCTGATTCGTCCACCAATACTTGAGATTGCGAGAAATCGGCCCGGTTGGAGGCGATTATCTGGAACCGCACGGGAAATCCAAAACCTGCCCCAATATTGTTGTGGTCGTCATGGCATGCATGCAGGAAGATTTTCTTCACATCCACGTGTTCCCCAAGATCCACTTGCACCCATTTTACTTTGTCGGGGGAATTCTCGATCTTGCTATGGTATCCGAACTCCGGTCGTTTAGTGGATAATTTAGTCTTGGATTGCAACCTCTTGATTTGCGAATCGAGCTTGGCTAGTGCTTCTCCGCCTTGCTCTTTGATCTCTTTGTCGATCTTGGTCTTCTCTCCCTTGTGTCGAACCAGCTCTTTCTCCAAGTCTGAGCGTTTTTTCTCCGTTGCAACATCGTTTCCGTACTTGCGGTCCGCCTTGTCCACCGCGGCGAAGATCGACTGCAAGCTGTAGTAATGCTCCTGCCCGATGGGGTCTCCCTTGTGCTCATGGCAGCGAGCGCACTGGATGGTGACGGCGCAAAAGGTGTTGAAGACATTGGAAACCATATCGTCACGGTCCAAGTTGCGGGCCACCTTGCCGTCGATCTTGGATTCGGGAACCTCGGCGTGACCGATAAAGTCCCAAGGGCCCGCGGCCAGAAAACCGAGGCCGAGTATACCATCCGTTTCATCGGGAAAGAGGGCGTCCCCCGCCACTTGTTCCTGTACGAACCGGGCATAAGGTTTGTCTTCGTTGAAAGAGCGTATGACATAGTCGCGGTAAGGCCAGGCGTTAGGCCTTAGCTTGTCTTTGTCGTAGCCACAGGTGTCTGCGTACTTGGCCACGTCGAGCCAGTGTCGGGCGAAGCGTTCCCCGTAGCGTGGGGAGGCAAGCAACCCGTCAACCAGTTCTTCATATGCTTTGTCGGAATCTTTCCCGTAAGCTTCCATAAAATCTTCCGTTTCCTGCGGAGTCGGTGGTAGACCGGTTAGGTCATGGGTAACCCGTCGAACAAGGGCGAGGGGAGATACTTCTTGCGAAGGTCGGAGGTCATTGGCTTTCAGTTTGGCCAGAATGAACCTGTCGACTTCGTTGCGGGCCCACTCCTTAGCTTCCGGAACCTTGGGCTCGACCAGCGGCTTTCGGGACCACCACTCCTCCGCTTGCAAAGCCTGGGAGAAGGCAAAAACAAGGCAGACGAGCAAAGCATTTTTCATCACCGAACGAAGGTTGAGTCAAGAAGCCTTCCAGTCAAACGGTTAAAACTCAACTTCCATCCCATCGGGTAGGATTTCACTGGAATCCATTGCGCATAGGCGGGTCGATTGGCTTTGGCCTTGAAATAAGGCAAGCCGTCTCTCGCTCGATTGGCGTGAAGGTAAATTTCACCGGCACGCAAGGCAAAAGGGTATATGGCTAATTCATCGATTACCCCGTTGAAGGGCTCGGCCTGTAGAATATTACCGATTGTCGCTCCGCTTGGCCCACCGCTGAGGATAAGGGTGCCCACGGGATAGCCATGACCGAAGACCGGTTTGCCGTCCAGAAAGATTGATTTTTTACCGGTAAAGCTATCGTAGCACGCAACCACGTGGTGAATCTTTCCATCCGTAAGCTCTCCCAGTGCCGGCCTTCCCTCCTTGCCATCAAGGGGCATATCAAGTTCCTCGTACCCAAAACCGTCGAGATGCAACCCGAAGGAGAGAACGGGACCGGGTGAAACCTCGGGGGTATCATAATCCCCCATGTCCTTGTCGTTCTGAAAACCAAGCAAGATCCTATGCTTCCCATCTTCCTTCCTGAAGATCTGGTCGTAATCCAAGTATTTACCGGACCATTTGGAAACGAAGAGCGCCTCGATACTGATTCCCGTGGAAAAAGACATTTCACCTGTTCCCACCATTTTCCCGGTCTGGCCCTCCACACGGGCAACGGATTCGGGTTGGTTGTCAAAGGACAAGGACCCGGAGCCAACCAACCCCTTCACTGTCGACGCCCGGGCACCGAGCGTGAGCTCGACCGAATTAAAGGGATCACGCAACGTTCCGTCAAAATTCCAGAAGAACTTGGGCATGCGGTTCAATGTCTGCACCTCGACCTCACCATCCAAAACCTCCAGTTCCAACTCATCCTCGCCCTTTGAACGAAAGGCAAATTCAGTCCCGCGGTCAAGAATTCTCAGGTTGGCGGTCTCAACTGAATAGGTTGCTTCCTTGGTTGCCATCCGGGCAATTATCGACCCCTCGTAGAGAACACCCCCTGCAGGCGAGTTCAAGCCAAAGGTTCCGGGTCCCTCAAACATCACTTTCGCCCCACTAACGGACTCCAATGAAGCTCCTCCTTTTTCCAGAAACAAGGTGGATGATGTAAGCAGGACATCGTCGCTTTTCCCAATGGGTAGGAGGGGTGAATCGAATTCCAAGTAACGACTACTTACAAGCTCATGCCCATCCATTTGTTCCGGATCAACAGGGGTATCAACTTGTTCCGGATCAGCAGGGTGATCGTTCAATGCCCAGAAGGTGAACAGGGTTACCAAAGATGCTGCCAAGCCACCGGCAACCAAGGATCGGAAGGCTGTAGCCTTGCCTATTAACCCGCCTGGAAGGAGAGAGAAGAAATTCAAGCGGAATGCCGACTTCCTCTGGGAAATCACATGCAAACCATCTTCCAGATGTGAAAGGGATCGAAAAGCAGACCGTAATTCCGGGTCCTTTTCCATTCGGGCTTCCAAGTCCTTGAAATCTTCGTCAGAAATTTCTCCGTGCCGCCAGGCATCGATTAGTAATAGATCTTCTTTCTTCATAAAGCCTGCTTCCCTATTTTCCTTTCAATGCAAAGCAACAAAGTTATTCGCAACCGACTCATCATCTGGTAAAGTGCGTCCGGCGTGCGCCCGACTTGCTCGGCCAATTCCTTCATGCTTGATTCCGATTCGTACGCTTGCATCAACAATTCCCGACGATCTTCGGGCAACTCCTTGAGACACTCCTCCAGCAAGTGAATTCGATGATCTCGAATCTCAGTTTCCTCGATCGATTCAGTCATCAGCATTTCAGTCACTGTGTCATTAAACTGCAAACTATCCTTCGCTCGTTCTCTTCGAAATTTCATGATTTCGAAGCGGGCAATCGTCGCCGCCCACTTGGGAAAGCCACTTGGGTCGTTCAATTGCCCGAACTTCTTCCATGCGATCAGGCTGACCCGTTGCATGACCTCGTCCACTTCCATTTGTCCCCGCACCCCATTGCGAATCATTCCACGCAACATACCTCCGTGCTTGGAAAGCAAGGAAATGAATGATTCATGTTTGTCGGAGGCCACTATTTACCAGAATACTCCCGGTCATCCATTTTCCTGACAATTTCGAGCAACTTCTGACAGATCGCCGCGACCGCGACCTTGTCGCCGATGCTGGATGTCGGCCTTGCCGGCAGGAACTGCAGGAACAATGGCTGCGACAGATAGAGTCACGCCCAAACATATTGTCAAACGTCTTTTCATTAATCCCTAACTCCTCTACTCCTGCGGGCTCCAGCACTGGATTGCGTGCTCCGTCATATGCGGGGTTCCTTGATGGAGCAGGATGAGGCCGTTGGAATAGCGCAGGATGCGCCTCGATGCATACCACGGAACGCTCGCCCAAAGCACGCTGCCGGGAGCTTCGGTGGTCCTGCCGGTTTGCAGGTCGAGGAAATAGGAAGGGGCCTGCTCCGTCGCATGGTGGGGGGGCGCATCTGAACAAAGAGCCGGTTCCCCCACCACGGCGTTCACTTGTTACTGGTTCGTCGGGGAATCGATGGGGAGTTCGCTGCCGAGGTTCGTTGGGACGCGCTCGACGATCCGTGCCGTCACTTTGCTCGGAGGCCGCGGATTTCGATTCCTTTGATGGCAGGGCCAGTGGGGTTGCCGACGACGCCGACCTTCAGTTCGCCGCCCGCGACGTCGACGGTCTTGCGGAACTCCCAGCCGGTCATTGGCCCGCTGGCCGCGAAAACATCGGCCTTCACCGCCACGACCTCGTCGCCGAGCACAATGTCAAATGTCCGTTTTCCCTTGGCGAAGAAGCCGCGATTGGTTTCCGCGAACAGCAGCAGCACCTCATAACGGCCCGGATCGAGCTTGAAGGTGTAGCGCACTTGGCGCTGCGCCCAACGTTCTGTTTGGTAGACGTTCTGATAGGGGCCGGTCTTCTTGACGGCCCCCGGCACGGTCCAGACACGCGTGGCGCTGCTCTTCAAATTCGCATGTCCTTTGCCTTGGTCGGCCTCCCACGGCACGCCGTCCTCCAAGACCAGTTCCGGCCCGCCGCAGTTGATCCGCTTGAGAACCAACCCGGGACGCACACTTTGCGGCGCCCCGGCCGGGCTACGCAAATTGCTACGATCGCGGAGCCGAATGGCGTAGCGGTAATCGGTTTCGGTCTCGACGTTGGTGTCGAGAAAATGCGTTGCCGTGACGTCCTTGATTTCGGCGAGCACCTCGAGCTCGCCCTCGTTCCCGCCCTCGTTTCCCTCGCTGCGCAGAATCTCAAAGGCCACCACATCGGGATCGAACGCTCCCGACCAGCGGAGGAAAGCCGACTTGCCGGCGGCCACGGCTTTGAGTTTTAGATGATTCTCGGGTGGACGATTCGCAGGTACGTCCGCCTTGAGATAGACGGGCGGCCCGGTTCTGGCGACGGAATCGATCGCTCTCACGGCGTACCAAACGGACTTGCCCACAGGCGGGGCTTCATCGACATAGGCGAGCAACGGCGACGATTCGCTCCCGAGGGCATTGTCATCGGTGGTTTCAAATCCGCTCTGCGCGCCGCGGTAAACGCGGTAGCCGATCACCTGGCGATCGTCGCTTGCCGGCTGCCAATCGAGTGCGACGCGGAAGTCGTTGACCTCCGCGGCTTTCAGCCCGGTGACAACACTCGGCGCCTCGATGTCGGGCAAGAGTGTCAGCGGCGCGTCGGCGCCTCCGTGTGGTTCGGAAATGGGCACCTGGCCCGGCTCGCGGAATTCGACGAAGTATTCCAGCGGCTTCTTGAGAGCTTCACCCGGTATCGTCGCTTCGAGTTGACTGTCGGCGTTCGTACGGACCGGGACGCCGGTAAATTTCTTGCTGCCAGCCGTCCGGTAGAATAATTGGCCCTGCCAGTTTGCGTCGCGAGTTCGTGGTTGATAATGGAGATTTCCCACGGTGAACGGTTTGCCGGCGAACACCACGGTGGGCCGCTTTGGCATGCCGGTGGCACCGCGCCACCGATCCGTACGAAAGGGGGCCGCCGGCAAACCTTCGTTGTTACACAGGTTCGGGTTGGCCGTATTGGACCAGCCAAACAAGACACGGGCCGGCGCCGCAATTTTTGGTGAATGGACCACCACGGTCATGCCGTCGATGACGGCGGTGGCCTGAACGTAGGGACCCGTCTTCCCGGCGATGGAAAATTGTGTCAGCGGCTTGCCGTCGCGCGATTTCAGCCCGCTGCCGGTGTGGGCGAAAGCGAGACGAATCTTATCGCCCTCGACTCGCATCGAATCGTACAGCGGACCGGAATAGACGAGGTTCTTGCGCTGATAGGTTCGCGCCAATGCCCACAGGGCCAATCGTTGCCCGACGTCCTGCTTGTTTTTCGGGTGAATATCCCCCATGTTGCCCGTGATGTCTGTGGTGACCGTCATGCCCGTGTTGGGAACCGCCAGCGTCGCGGTTTGCGCTTCCCAGATTTTGGGCAGCGCGTCGCGGGGGTACCCGGAATAGGGTGCGAGTTGGACGAAATAGAACGGAAAGGGGTTGTCTTGCTTCCACACATGGCGCCAACCGGCGATCAGCGCTTTCATCTTTTCGTGGTAGATCATGTCGTCGCCAACATTCGCCTCGCCCTGGTACCAGATCACGCCTCGGATCGCGTAGGGTACCAGCGGCTGAATCATTCTGTTGTACAAAAACGGTTCTTTCTCTGGCACGTTCGGCAGCGCCGGCACTGACTCCAAACCGGCGGGCGGCGTCCACAGTTCGATGGGCGTTCCGCCCCAGGCACTTTGGATGAGCCCGACCGGCACACCCAATTCGCGGTGCAATTTTCTTCCAAAGAAATAGGCGACACCGGAAAAGCCGCCCCCCCAACCGCCTTGGGTTACGGTCGACGGACTGCAGGGCTTCCAGTTGGCGATGATGTCTTTCGGCGACACGTCCGACTTTTGTTTGTTGAGAAGGAACAACCGAATATCGGCGAAGTCGGCGTTGGCAATTTCGCTCCGCGAGTTGTCGACCATGCCGAGTCCCTGCTCCATGTTGGACTGCCCCGAGCAATGCCAGACTTCGCCGATGAGAACGTTCTTGAATTCGAGCTTCCCCTTGTCGGCGGACGAGGTGACTGTGAGCACCTGAGACTCAGCGTTTGCCTTCATCGGCTTCAGTACGGCTTTCCATTTGCCATCGTCCTCGGCTGTCGCGGTAACCTTTTGACCCCCGAACTCGACGGTGATGGCGGCTCCCTTGTCAGCCCAGCCCCAGACGGGAACGTCACGATCACGCTGGAGCACCATGTTGTCGCTGAACATTCGTGATGTTTGCAGCTCCGCCATAGCCGTGGAGGCGGTTATAATCAGGGCCAGAAGGGTTATCGAGAGGTGGCGTAGTTTCATTCTAAGTTCCTTTTCCTATTGTCAGCCGAGCCTTACCGCAACACTCGAATCTTCCCAGGATCTCGTAGTGCACGTTCACTCCCTCTACTCCTTCGGGCTCCAGCACTGGATTGCGTGGACCGTGTGCGGGGTTGCTTGATGGTGCAGGATGAGGCCGTTGGAATAGCGCAGGATGCGCCTCGATGCATACCACGGAACGCTCGCCCAAAGCACGCTGCCGGGAGCTTCGGTGGTCCTGCCGGTTTGCAGGTCGAGGAAATAGGAAGGGGCCTGCTCCGTCGCATGGTGGGGGGGCGCATCTGAACAAAGAGCCGGTTCCCCCACCACGGCGTTCACTTGTTACTGGTTCGTCGGGGAATCGATGGGGAGTTCGCTGCCGAGGTTCGTTGGGACGCGCTCGACGATCCGTGCCGTCACTTTGCTCGGAGGCCGCGGATTTCGATTCCTTTGATGGCAGGGCCAGTGGGGTTGCCGACGACGCCGACCTTCAGTTCGCCGCCCGCGACGTCGACGGTCTTGCGGAACTCCCAGCCGGTCATTGGCCCGCTGGCCGCGAAAACATCGGCCTTCACCGCCACGACCTCGTCGCCGAGCACAATGTCAAATGTCCGTTTTCCCTTGGCGAAGAAGCCGCGATTGGTTTCCGCGAACAGCAGCAGCACCTCATAACGGCCCGGATCGAGCTTGAAGGTGTAGCGCACTTGGCGCTGCGCCCAACGTTCTGTTTGGTAGACGTTCTGATAGGGGCCGGTCTTCTTGACGGCCCCCGGCACGGTCCAGACACGCGTGGCGCTGCTCTTCAAATTCGCATGTCCTTTGCCTTGGTCGGCCTCCCACGGCACGCCGTCCTCCAAGACCAGTTCCGGCCCGCCGCAGTTGATCCGCTTGAGAACCAACCCGGGACGCACACTTTGCGGCGCCCCGGCCGGGCTACGCAAATTGCTACGATCGCGGAGCCGAATGGCGTAGCGGTAATCGGTTTCGGTCTCGACGTTGGTGTCGAGAAAATGCGTTGCCGTGACGTCCTTGATTTCGGCGAGCACCTCGAGCTCGCCCTCGTTCCCGCCCTCGTTTCCCTCGCTGCGCAGAATCTCAAAGGCCACCACATCGGGATCGAACGCTCCCGACCAGCGGAGGAAAGCCGACTTGCCGGCGGCCACGGCTTTGAGTTTTAGATGATTCTCGGGTGGACGATTCGCAGGTACGTCCGCCTTGAGATAGACGGGCGGCCCGGTTCTGGCGACGGAATCGATCGCTCTCACGGCGTACCAAACGGACTTGCCCACAGGCGGGGCTTCATCGACATAGGCGAGCAACGGCGACGATTCGCTCCCGAGGGCATTGTCATCGGTGGTTTCAAATCCGCTCTGCGCGCCGCGGTAAACGCGGTAGCCGATCACCTGGCGATCGTCGCTTGCCGGCTGCCAATCGAGTGCGACGCGGAAGTCGTTGACCTCCGCGGCTTTCAGCCCGGTGACAACACTCGGCGCCTCGATGTCGGGCAAGAGTGTCAGCGGCGCGTCGGCGCCTCCGTGTGGTTCGGAAATGGGCACCTGGCCCGGCTCGCGGAATTCGACGAAGTATTCCAGCGGCTTCTTGAGAGCTTCACCCGGTATCGTCGCTTCGAGTTGACTGTCGGCGTTCGTACGGACCGGGACGCCGGTAAATTTCTTGCTGCCAGCCGTCCGGTAGAATAATTGGCCCTGCCAGTTTGCGTCGCGAGTTCGTGGTTGATAATGGAGATTTCCCACGGTGAACGGTTTGCCGGCGAACACCACGGTGGGCCGCTTTGGCATGCCGGTGGCACCGCGCCACCGATCCGTACGAAAGGGGGCCGCCGGCAAACCTTCGTTGTTACACAGGTTCGGGTTGGCCGTATTGGACCAGCCAAACAAGACACGGGCCGGCGCCGCAATTTTTGGTGAATGGACCACCACGGTCATGCCGTCGATGACGGCGGTGGCCTGAACGTAGGGACCCGTCTTCCCGGCGATGGAAAATTGTGTCAGCGGCTTGCCGTCGCGCGATTTCAGCCCGCTGCCGGTGTGGGCGAAAGCGAGACGAATCTTATCGCCCTCGACTCGCATCGAATCGTACAGCGGACCGGAATAGACGAGGTTCTTGCGCTGATAGGTTCGCGCCAATGCCCACAGGGCCAATCGTTGCCCGACGTCCTGCTTGTTTTTCGGGTGAATATCCCCCATGTTGCCCGTGATGTCTGTGGTGACCGTCATGCCCGTGTTGGGAACCGCCAGCGTCGCGGTTTGCGCTTCCCAGATTTTGGGCAGCGCGTCGCGGGGGTACCCGGAATAGGGTGCGAGTTGGACGAAATAGAACGGAAAGGGGTTGTCTTGCTTCCACACATGGCGCCAACCGGCGATCAGCGCTTTCATCTTTTCGTGGTAGATCATGTCGTCGCCAACATTCGCCTCGCCCTGGTACCAGATCACGCCTCGGATCGCGTAGGGTACCAGCGGCTGAATCATTCTGTTGTACAAAAACGGTTCTTTCTCTGGCACGTTCGGCAGCGCCGGCACTGATTCCAAGCCGGCGGGCGCGGTCCACAGTTCGATGGGCGTTCCGCCCCAGGCACTTTCGATGAGCCCGATCGGCACGTCCAATTCGCGGTACAATTTTCTTCCAAAGAAATAGGCGACACCGGAAAAACCGCCCCAGCCTTCCTTGGCTACGACCGACGGAGTGCAGTGCTTCCAGTTGGCGATGATGTCTTTCTGCGACACCTCCTTCGTTTGTTTGTTGAGAAGGAACAACCGAATATCGGCGAAGTTGGCGTTGGCAATTTCGCTCCGCGAGTTGTTGACCATGAGGAGTCCCTGCTCCATGTTGGACTGCCCCGAGCAAAGCCAGACTTCACCGATGAGAACATTTTCCATCGTGATCGTATTCGTGCCCTGGACGACCAGCGATTGACCCTTCTGCTTCGGCTTGGCCTGCAGCGGCTCGAGAGTCACGCGCCAACGGCCATCCTTGTCCGCGGTGGTGGTATGCGTTTGCCCGGCGAACGACACGCTGACTTTCTCGTTGGCCGCGGCCCAACCCCAAATCGGAACCGGCTGATCGCGTTGCAGTACCATGTTGCTGCCGATCACCGCGGGCAATCGGACGTCGGCCCGTACCAGGTGGGCACCCTGGCCAGCCAGGAGCATCAAGACGCAAACGGAAAGGGCAAACAGCTTCGAACCCGTTCGCATGACGCCACCGTTCGTTGGGTAGGGGAATTTAACTGATTGGAATTTGCTTATATCTGAATCACTCACATCAACCTCAATTAACCATTAAACGAACTTTAGGTGTTAACGCGCATTATTCATGAACAACCTGTTGCAAACGCGAATCGCATCGCCATTCTGGTCCGAAACGCAGAAACGCCAGATTGCGGTATGTCGATACAGCTTCACCGGCGTTTCACCGCTTCGACCCACACTGACGGCACGCTTCGCGTTTTCACGACGATTCTTCATGAATAATGCGCGTTAAGTGCAAGTCAGAGGGAGTTCCCGATGGCGCGTTTCATCTGTACGGCGGCAAGCGCCATGTCGTGTCGTGCGGTCGATGCTTCGAGCTGCGCGCGCGTCAGTTGGAGTCGCGACTCAAGCACTTCCAGTTGCGTGCCTTTGCCGGCTTTATATCGATCTTGCGCAAGCTGAAGCGCCTCGCGAGCCTGTTCGATGATGTCTGCACTGGTGGCTAGAATGGCCGCAGCTTCCTGTTGATCATAGTAGGCTTTGCGCACTTCGCCTTCGATGGTGAGCTTTAACTCGGCATCCTCATGTTGGAGTTGTTTCAGGACCGAACGAGCTTGCTGCATCTTGCCGCGGCGACTTCCTCCGTCAAACAGATCCCAGCTCAAGCGGACGCCCGCGCTCCAACCTTCGAGTGATGTACCGCTGCCGAACATATCGCTTTCGGCGCCGTAATCAGCAAAGAGATTAACTTCGGGTGTTTGTCCTGCTGTTTCCACATGAAGTCTGCGTTCTGCTGTCTCAAGATCGTGTTGTATCTTCTCTCGCTCCGGTCGGTTTTTGATGGCGGTTGTCATGGCGTTGTTCAGAAGCATATTCATGGGCTTGAATTCCGGCAGTGCATCAAGTTGCACGTTCTTTGCATTGCTTTCGGGCGGGTAGGGCAGACCGATTAATTCTTGAAGTCTGTCGATGCTTCTGCGTCTGTCGTTTTGGGCTCTGATGAGGGTTGGGTGTGCATTGGCAAGCGCTACCCGGGCTTGAGTCACGTCGTATTTTTCGCCAACGCCGGCGTTGAACAGGTTCTCTGCAACTTGGAGTTGTTCTTTAAA
>JACKQG010002503.1_pt1 | contig 12330 bp, 8 predicted proteins | sample 8237621 | NCBI WGS metagenome assembly JACKQG01 (sample SAMN15677084, study PRJNA649215) | marine metagenome | biome: marine; feature: Black Sea; material: saline water; isolation source: suspended particulate matter (SPM) from the Black Sea western gyre | collected 2013-06-09/2013-06-10 | depth...
AAAACCAATCCCGCTAAGTTTAAATATTTAGCGGGATTTCATACTTTATATACAATAAAAAAAATAAAAAACCAATTACTTTATATAATTTTCGATTGAAATATTATCCGCAAAAACAACTAATTTTATATATAATTTCTAATTCCCTTCAAGCATGCCATTCTGTTCAAAGTGCGGTTTCCAAGCAGATGTTGATGACAGCTTCTGCGCTCGATGCGGTGCAGAGATAAAATACAAAGGAGAAAAAGGAGAGGAGTTCTCTGTCGACTGGAGAAAAAAAACCAGAAAAAAGAAAGATTCTTTCTGGAGCATATTCAGTCAGAGCTTAAGACACACATTCTTTGACAGCGAGCAAAAACTCTCAAAGAAGAGAAAAATCATAAACATAATCATATTAATCGCTATCCTTGCAGTTGCGATTTCTATAATCTCGCCATACCTGGATTCTGTCAAGATAAACATAGGAGAACCAACTATCAACAACGGAGAGTGCAGATACAGACTGGATGCCAGGCAGATATCCATTAGCGAGGTGAAATTCTTCCCTGAAAATCTCACTATGGAGATGTTGATAACAAACAACAAGGACGAAGACATAGTCATCGAAACTCTTGCAAAGACTTACGAGTTTCGCTTCGACAACAAAGGAGACACAGAAGTTGAAATTGTCTCAATGAACGTTCCAAGCGGCAAAACTCTAAAGCTCTCTTTCTCTGTACGAAAGGAGCCTTACATCCTTGGCTTGGAGTTCAGCAACTGTGAAAAAGCCAAGGTTTCTGATTGGGATACTATTTATAACTCTTAGATAATTAAAAATATTTTATTCTCTATCAATAAGTTACAAAAACCGAAACATTTAAATATCAAATATACACCACCTATCAGAAAAGGATATAACGATTTTTGTAACTTAACGGGATTCTTGGGGGAATCTTAAAAGGAGGGTATATCTATGAAAATAAACAAGAACTGTCCGGAATGTGCAGGATTAAGTTTATCACACTTAAAGGAAAAAGGAGAGGTCGTATGTAATGATTGCGGACTGGTCATTGAGGATAAACTATTCGACTTCGGCCAGGAATGGAGAGAACACGACCACGAGGAAGCAGCCAAGAAGAGAAGGACTGGCGCTCCACTATCATACACCCATGCCGATAAAGGCCTTGGAACATCGATAGGAACCAAGGCAGATATCTACCACCTTAACAAAACTAACAAAAACAAATTCTTCAGATTAAGAAAGTGGCAGAACAATGTGGCATCTGCAATCGAGAGAAACCTACAAATAGCACTTTCTGAAATCCAAAGACTAGTATCAGTGTTGCAACTAAGCAAGACCATTGAAGAGGAAGCGTCAAGGATATACACACACGCTGCCCAGAAAGGAATCGTTAAAGGAAGGAGCACAGAAACAATCGTAGCAGCAGTCATCTACATCGTATGCAGAAACTACGAGGTTCCGAAAACACTTGACGACTTAGAGAGTGCAACAAGCATAGACAAGAAAGAGATTGGAAGGAACTACAGATACGTCGTCAGAGAGATGAATATAAGGGTTACACAGTCAGACCCTGTCAACTATGTAAGCAGATACGTCTCAAACCTGGAACTAAGCCAGAAAACACACACAACCGCAATCAGGCTTCTTGAGAAAGCTCAGAGAAGAGAGATAACTTCTGGAAAAAACCCGCTCGGACTAGCAGCAGCAGCAATCTATGCTGCAAGCAAGCTAAACGAGGAGAAGAGAACCCAGAACGAGATTGCAAGCGCAATCGGAGTGACAGAAGTGACCTTGAGAAACAGGTACAAAGACTTTGTGGAAAGCCTGAAGCTGAAGATTGCAGCTTAATTTTTTTCTATACTTATTTCCAAAACCTTTAAAAATCATTAAGGAAATTCTGCAAATTATGACCTACAAAGCAGTAACGAAGAAGCTATCATTGAAAACAAAGAAAAGACTTCATTTCATCAACATCACCAAAAAAGTTGAGGAAGTAATACACGAGTCTGGAATAACCACTGGTTCTGTTGTTGTACAAACTCATCACACGACATGCAGCGTTTGGGTCAACGAGGATGAGAAAAACCTCATAGGACATGAAGAACTTGACTACGAGCATGATTTGAAGAGGATTCTAGACAGGTTTGCACACCCTGATGAAGAATATGGCCACAATGACATCAAGGATGCCAGGAATCCTGAAGGAAAAAGAGACACCCACCTCTGCGAACCAGATGAGAACGGTATTTGCCACGAATGCGTTAATGGGCATGCGCACGCCCAAGCGATGATCCTGCAACACTCAATAACCATGGTCATAAACAAAGGGAAACTAGTGAAAGGCAAGTGGCAGCAAATAATGGCCTGCGAACTTGACCAGAGTCGGAACAGAGAAATCACTGTCTTGGTACAGGGAACAACAGAAGAATAATTCTGAGCATTTTATTTCTCATAGCAGAAAGTAAATCATCACAGGCAACATTATACAACCCATGGCCTGAGTTCTAGTAACCTTGACAATCGCAGGGATTAAGCCAACAGCAGTAGAAACAACAAGAACTAACAAACCCAAAGGACCGGATAATAATAAAACTAGAATTGTTATTAATAATATTATTCCCAATATTAATTTTCTATAATTTATTTTAGTAATTAATCTTGAAAAAATTCTAGCTATTCTCAAAGCAAGAAATACAGCTATAGAACCTGCAATCAAAGTAACACAGAGAAAAACCAGTACATAACTCAAACTCACACTTTCAACGAGTTTCTGGACGACTATTATCGCACCATTCCTAGCTTTATCCAGAACATACAAAGTAACCATTGACAGGATAAAGTTAACAGTGTTAATAGAACCAATCAAAATCATAAAACCCTTATCTCCTAATTTACGAGCAATCTGCAAAGCAAGCACTGCCGCGGTTCCTGCGCCAACACCAGGCAAAACTGCTGTCAAGAAACCAGAGAACTGGCCTGACAACAAAGCTTTCAAAGCCAACTTCTTAGGAAGCTTCAAATCACAATCAGTCTTTTGCTCAGGCATACACTCATTAGCATTGATGCTTATCAGCAAGGTAGCAATCCCAAAAAGACCGGAAAGCAAAGGAAAAAGAGGGTTCTTAAAGCCAGGAATGTTGAGAACAAGAAACCCTAATGTTCCAGACAGAAAAAACACAAACAAAGCCCATAATTTTCTATCATTCCTAAAAGTCATAAAAACAGCCACTGCTAATAATATGTAACCAATATAATCAGAAATAAAACCATAGCCGTGCTTGACAATTTGAACAAAGAAAGGAAACAACAAAACACTTAACAACAAAGCTCCAAATGAACCAATCACTGTAAGCTTCAAAGCAATATAGCCATGACCAGCCAATAAATAACGGTGACCTGGCAACACACCAAGAGCTTGATCAGAGTCAGGCGCACCTAGATAAATGCTGGGAATAGGATCAAGGAATGAATGAGTGACTGACATAGATATAATGAAACAAGCAAGGGAAACAAGACCAAAATATGTAGCAAGAAAGGGCGAAGCAGATAAGACTAATAAAGAAACAAGGTTTATATGGATACCCGGGGTCAGGCCAGTAACAACTCCTGCAAGTATGCCTAAAGCAATTGCTATTATTATTTGGAAAAACACTTTTTCAGCGGCAGGGACGGGATTTCCCGCGTCAGCATTTGAACCCGCGTAGCATGCGGTAATGCTTCTGGATCATAAGTCCAGCGCTTTGCCAGACTCAGCCACCCTGCCTTTACTGAAGATATGAAATTCCGAAAATTATAAATAACAACACATCTTTATCTATTATTGCGGTAATGTTTCTGAATTTTAAGTCTGTGCAAAGCTAGGCTTTGCCACTTTTTCCTTTTTAGAATTACTCCTTAATAAGTTCTAAGTAGAAATAATCGAAAATATTTCGATAAATACAGAAAAAACTATTTTATAAGCTTCAAATGCTTCGCAGTCACTTTATCTGTGCCGCTCTCAACAGCGTGCCTGCACACATCCTCACAGTTCTCCAGGATGGCACGAGGATTTGGATTCATCTTGTGAATCTTTTTTATCATCGCGTCTGACAGCAGAGGCAAGGGACCTATCCTCCTTCTAACCAAGTCAACAACGTCCTTGGCTTTTATATTGCTGAGCTTGAAAACATTCTTTCCTACCAACTTCTTCAATTCATTTGTGAGCCTAACCTCCCTCTTTCCTTTAGTCACCAACGCAACTGACTGGAAGTATCCATCCTTGTAGTAATCCACGACATCTAGCTGTTCTTTTCTGTTAAGCTCCTGCACCTCATCAAGCAATAATATCATATCTTTTGGTTTTATCCTGAAAACCCTGCTGTACCAGCTTCTGCCATACAGCAACTCATCAAAATTTATGCTTCCCTCTCTCCTGTTGCAACTGTAGTATATCACTTTCTTCTCGCCACGAAACCTGTTTATTATCTTCTTCATCATCGTAGTCTTTCCAGCTCCGTAGGCTCCTAACACAAAGCACACATTACCGCTTGCTATCTTGTTGCTTATATTCTTGATTATCTTCTGAGGGCCTACCAACTCTTCATGGAAAGCAGCAGGTTTGATACTGAATGGATTATTGAAAAATCCAAGTGTTTGATACCATAAAGTTTCGTCAAGCTCCATTTTAACCCTCAAATTTCATCCCACATTCACCGCATTTTTCATCTTTGTCACTGACGATTGTGCTGCATTTCAAGCAGTAGGTCTCACAGTTAGGACATCTCCAGTTCCCTTTGATTCTCTCTAGCGGACCATCACATGCATAGCAGTTCTTTGTCAGGTCTTCTTCTTCATACACCACTTTACTCACAACCCTCACCACTTCCTGGTCATTTATGCTGTCCTTGTCATTATCAACAAGATACTCTAGGACTGCCTTGCAGTTAGCCAAGTGTTGCTTAAGATTAGCTTTTGACAAATTGAAAATCTTCTTGATCATCCTATCACTTAACAGTTTTTCATCCAAAAGCCTGTCCTTTGTTATCATAACAACCTCTTTGACAGTTGGAGGGGATAGTTTTATCACTCTCTTCCCTATCCTGTCTTTCATGCTCTTTGTAAACTTGACATTCTTGTATCTATCAGTTGTGAAAGCAACTCCTTTCAGATAATTCTGGTCGAAGAAGTACTTTATCCTCTCAGAGTTCCTCTTTGTCAGGTAATTAACATTGTCAAGCAATAGAATCATGTTCACGGGTTTTTTCCCAACTAATCTTCTGAAGAAGTTCTGGCTATTAACAAGCAAGTCCTCAATGTTCAGGTTCCTGCCTAGCTGCTTATTGTCAAAGTATATGACCTTACCTCTGCCTCCAAACCTTCGAATAGTTTCCTTTAGCAAAGTCGTCTTTCCACTGCCGTCAGGGCCTTCTATCATGACAACATTGCCTGCTTTTAACCGGTAGACAAGCTCCTCTATTTCCTTCTCATACTTTATAGGTATAAAATCTATCTTGAAAGAATCTATCTCCAAGGGGTTTTGCTTGTATCCGAGTTCTTCATACCAACTCATTCATACCACATCATAGTCATAGCTTACGCTAATTTCTCACCTCATTTTATTTTATAAAAAAAAAAGTCTATATCTTCTTGTGAGCTCTATCCCTGTACTTCTGAGCGAGCTTATAGTATTTCTGGGACTTCTCATAGTGTCCGGTATTGTAGAAAGCTTCTCCTTTCTTATGAAGCTCCATTGCTTTTTTGAGATTAACAAGTTTATTATAATGTTGCGCTTGTTTTCTGTGATGATTCTCCTTTGATTCATGCGCTCGAGCTTTTTTCCTGTGTTTTTTCGCTTTATCGTTATATCCTTTCTGCTCATGTTCAGATGCTTTCTTTCTATGATTCGAGGCTTTTATTTTATGTCTATCAGCTTTCTTCAAATGTGATTCTATCAAGTCCTCTTTGGGTTTCCTTAGATTCAAGAATACTATTAGCAACACTACTAGGAGTAAGACTATAACTACCCATCCCACCTTTACTTTTTTCTTTTCTGCAGGTGTCACCTCAGCAGGAGGCTCCACCTCTACTTCTGGTTCAGCCGCGACTTCGCCAGTTGGAATGACTTCCTCAACAGCTTCCTCCTCTGGCACCAATTCTTCTACAACTCCTTTCTCTCCGATTGCGAATGTGCTGAAGCCGGGTGTTGTCGCTTTGTAATAAATATTGTTGTCATCCTCTCTATCCACTGCTGTTGTCAACTCTTCCCAACCAGAGGCGTATCTGAACAAGGCTACTTCATCAGAAGCTAATTCATTGGCTGATAACCAACTTTTTCCCACTCTGAAACTTATAGTTACTGATTCAATATCTGAATTTTCGAAGTTCTCCTTCTCAATCTCTAAGTACTTGTATACTTTTCCTGCCTTTGTAACTGAAGGACTTGTTACCTGCTTGACTGTTAGTTTAACATTCTCTTTGTCATCCAAAAGCTTGAACTCTACCAAATTTACAACGATGTTCGTATCAATTTGCAATGATTTTAGCTCGCCTGCAGCGACGGTTGACCAAACACCTGTTTTTTCAGGGATTGTCTCAGCCTCTACTTGTGAGTCAAATCCTCCTCCGCCAGCTTCAACTGTACAACTCTGTGTGTTTGAGCCACTGTAAGACGGTCCGCAGCTATTCGCATCTGACCAACTACCATCACATGATTGGGTTCCACCAACGCAGGTTGACCATGACGAACATGACCATGAGGAAGTGCAACTATCTTGCCTGACTCCTGAGTGCACAAGACCATCTATCCTGAGAGTCGAGCCTTCATCAGTACAGGTATAGGTTCTTCCCTGGAAGCTCTTGAAAGTGCCTGATGCTGAGCATGTGAGCAGTGTTTCATTCGTGCCTGTACAGCCACTTGAGATATCGGTTATATATATGATAACAGCATCTTTTATACATACTCCATCCTGCGAAGTATCTAACTCATCAATGTACAATGATTTTATCTCTCCTGAAAGGTCTATTCCTGCAACAACTATTGCACCTGTTGTCTCATCTTCCTTCTGGGTTTTAACACTTAGATCTCCAAGGTCTAATTTGCTTGAAGTGTTGAATGTAAAGTTGAAATTTACTAGTTGTTTCTCTGTAGCTTGGCCTGTCGTTGTATTATATTCAGTATATGATAGGACAACTGGCTGTGTCTCGTTTATAACCCTGTTCAAATCTGAAGAGTTCTCTATCTTTAACTCGACATTATCCACGTTTGTTTCCAAGTTATCAGCTGTTCCATTTACAAAGTCCTCATCATCTAATACATCATCGCCGTCTACATTGTTCTCGCAGAGGAGACCTTCAGATGTTGTTCCATCCAGGTCTGTCTGGTCAGGGTTGTAAACTAATTCACAATTATCCCTATAATCAGGCACCAAGTCCTCATCAGAGTCTCTTGTCCTGTTTACTTGTAAAGCCCATGTCTGAGTATCATTTAATAATCCGTCTGTTGCAACTGCAGTGATATTATAGTTCCCTGCATTGCTTCCTTCAAACGTAAAGTTTCCTGTAAAGGTATAGCTGCTACCAGTCTCAACAAGTGCGTCGTTCAAGTACCACTTAATGCTCGGAGTTGTTCCATCAGCATCAGTTGCTGTAGCATTAAATGCTGTTGAGTTATCTTCCAACATACTAACACTGCTTGATGAAGGAGAATAGGCAGTAATACTAGGTGCTTGGTTTGTTTCAAGCACTGTTACAGTGATGTCCTCAAAATCCGTTCCTCCATTGCCATCACTCACAGTTATCCTAACAGGGTATGTTCCTGAATCCTGAAAGGTTGGAATGAAACTTATCACTCCACTTGAGCTGATATCAAACAAGCCAATGTCATCGCTGTATGTCAAAGAATCGCTATCATCATCAGTTGCAGAGACTTGCTTGGTAAAGGTCTGGCTCTCGATTGCTGTTAGTGAGCCTACTGAAGATAACACTGGTGCGTCGTTAACATTTGATATGTTTAATGTGAAGGTTGTGTTAACCCTTACAGTGCCGTCTGCGACAAACACTTTTATTGGGTGCGTTCCAACGTTGCTCTGTGTTGGTACAAAGCTTATCACTCCTGTCAACACGCCAATAGTAAACAAGGAGCTGTTTGTTGAATAAACCACTGTGTCGCTGTCTGCATCTGTTACTGAGACAGTGTAAGAGAATCCTTGGTCTTCAACAGCTTGCTGTGTTGATATAGAGGTTATCGCTGGAGCTCTGTTTACATTGCTCACAGTCACCGTCCATGTCTGTGTATCATTTGCTAGGCCATCATCAACAACCGCTAATATTGTTGTATGAGTGCCACCACTTGTATAATCCGTTGTGAAGTTATAGTTGTCTGTCTGGCTTACAAGCGCTCCATCCTTGTACCACCTCTTGTTTGGAGTTGTTCCATCAGAATCAGAAGTTGTTATGTTGAAGTATTGGCTCTGGGACTCGTTTATCGTTATGCTTGTGCTTGATGGGTAATAAGAATCTATTGTAGGCGCATTGTTCGTGTTTTTTATGAATACCATAATCTCCTCTGTGTCTGTTCCTCCATTGCCATCTGAGACAGTTATGTTAGTTGAGTAGTTCCCAACAAGTGCATGGGTTGAATTGGGTGTGAAGTTGATCAGTCCTGAAGATGATATTGTGAATAGAGTTGTTGGGCTGTTTGAATATGTCAATGAATCGCCATCAGCATCTGTTGCTGAGACTTGTTTTATGAAAGTCGTGTTTTCTATGCTTGACAAGGTTCCTATTGGATTCAGAACAGGCTTCCTGTTAACATTATTCAACGTTAAATTAAACATTTGAGTGGCATACCCTCCATCTGAGTCAACAACAGTTATTCTTATGCTATGGGAAATATCTGCAGATATATCTGCTACAGTAAAGTTAATCTCTCCTGAGCTGCTGTCTATTGTGAACAGTGTAGAGTTGTCATAGTATGTCAGGGTGTTGTCTGTGTCTTGGTCTGAGGCAGATACATATATTGTGCATGTGTCTCTCTCATTGCAGGTCTGGGAACTGATTGTGTCTATCGTAGGGTTTCTGTTGACATCTGTCACTGTTAATGTCCAGCTTCTTTCTGCTGTCGAGTCGCCGTCTGAGACAACAACCTTAACTGTGTAGGTTCCTGCGCTTGTGTAACTTGGAGTGTATGTATAGTTTGTTGTGCTGACAAAAGTGCTTCCCAGATACCAAGTGGTTGTTAAAGAGTCAGTGTCGGCATCACTAACTAAGATGCTGAATGCTTTGTTGGTTGTTTCATCTGTCGTTGTACTGGTTGTTGAAGGTGTTGCTGATGTGATGTTTGGTTTTGTGTTCAACACTGTCACTGTGTCTGAAGAAGCTCCGCTGTATGCGCTGCTATCAAACGCCTTAACCTCGCACTTCCATGCATCACTTTTTGTTGTGTTTCCACTTCCAAGTTCTGAAGAAGTAGGTGTTTGCAAATAGAACTGTGTTTGTCCTGAAGATTTCCTGAACCATTTGTATGTGTAAGTTACTGTATCATTGTTTGCATCAGTACTGTTTGTGGCATTGCATACCAGGATATCATCTGTATAAGCTACGTTTGGAGTAACATCAACTACTGGTGTTGTCGGCGCAGAATTTCCAACCTTGACAGAATCAGAAATTCTGTCTGTTGTATATTGACCATCTGTTACTGTAACATTGCATTCATAAGTGCTTGTGCCTGATGCAGTAGATGACAAAGTACTTGTTGTCTGGGTAGTATAATTTGTTTGTACCGAAGAATTATCCTTGTACCAAGTATAATTATAATAAATAGTAGTATTATCCACATCTACGCTTTCAACAGTAACGTTGCATGTTAGTGTGTCTCCAGCAATTGGGGATTTTGGAGTTACCTTTATGCTTGGTGTTGATGGCGCGTCATTCACTACTGTAATTGTCACAGTAATCGTGTCTGAAGCTGTGAGTTGCCCGTCACTGACAGTTATCCTGACTGATTCTGAAGTCACGCCGTCTGGGTATTCAAATGTTATTATGTAACCGCTAACTGTAGCATAAGTTGAATTTGAAGATATTGTCAGCAAGGTGTTGTCAACATCACTAACATTCGAACTGACATTTAGTGTAAAGGATATATCCTCTGTCCCATTTTGGTCAGGAACTCCGCTTATGATTGGCGCATCGTTGACTGAAGCAATGTATATCGAGTAGTTCTGCTGATCGCTAACAGTACCATCACTCACTACTACGCTAACTGAGTAAGTGTTGTCTGCCTGTGCATTTGTGGGTGTCCAGCTTATCAATCCTGTAGAAGAGTTTATGCTCATTCCTGAGGGGTTTGTATCAAGAGAATAATTGAGTGTGTCTCCATCTGTATCTATAGCGCTTACTTGATATGTGTACTCCTCATCTTCTGTGGCTGTGGTTGTAGGAGTGCTAGTTATTATCGGCGCCTCGTTCACATTTGTTATGTTTATTGATAACTGTTGGCTATCAGATGCTCCTACACTATCAAGCAGCAATAATGTAATAACATCAAAGCCATACGTTACAGGGCTTATTGTTAATATATTGTTGACAACCGTTGCAAAGAATAGTGACTCATTTACTCCTTGGATATTCCATGTCAAATCATCAACTTCTTCTTCAAGGTCGTATCTATACCCTGATATATTCTGTGATGTCGAATTATCCTCTGTTGTCGTCATATTTGATATAACCCCTGTTATGTTAGGAGCTGTGTTGTTCCCTAAGAGTATTATTACAGATGCTGATACTGTAGAAGAGTTCTCAGTGCCGTCAGTTGCATATACAGAGCATGTCCAGTTCTGACCTACCTTTGTCTCGTTGAACTGGATTGTTGCAGTGGTAAATGATGTTGAGACTCCGTCTTTAGTCCAAGCATATACATAGGTTACTGCATCTCCATCAATGTCTGTGCTGTTTGTTGCGCTGCAATTCAAGTTGTTTTCAGCATACGCTGTTGCTGGAATAATATTAACTATTGGAGTTGATGGTGCTGAGTTCTGGATTATAGCTGTTATTGGCAGTCTTCCTTTGTTATCATATTGGTCTGTGTAGTTCACATAAACTGTGTATGTGCCAGCAACTCCTGATATATTGTTTCCATCATAGATTGCTTCTCCAGCTGTGCTGTTCATAACATCTAATGATAGGTCTCTAAAAGTTACTACGTCAAATAATGTTAAAACTGGGAGTGGTGTGGATGGAACTGACTCTGTGAGAACATCACCAATTTTATTTAGCATATCTTCGGTGGTATTCCCATACACTGCACCTCCATATAGATTCGCACTTGTCTTTGTTAAGTTACCATCAAAAGTCCAGTTCACAATTCTAAAGCGAGCAGTTGACCTTGCCAATTCTATCATAGCGTTGACCATTGTCAAATTTTGATAAGAACCTATGCAGTCTTGGTCTGTATAATTAAGTTCCTCGTTGTGTATTTTGCAGTATTCTTCAATATAAGTTATGAGATTAGGGTGAGTTACGTTGAACTCATCCATCGTTAAGTTCACGTTTCCTGCAGTTACATGCCCTCTAGCGTAAAATCCTAGCCATAGGGATCCCCAATCATTGAGAGACTTAGTCAAGTTTCCATACTCTATGTATATGTATTGGAATACTGTGTCTGTAAAATTGATGCCAGTCACGTTAAACCATATTCGATTGCCAACAACTAAAGCTCTAACATCATCATACACTTCAATCACTTCATCCATGATACTATTGACACCTATAGTGCTGTTACTAAATGTTACTACCTCAGAACCAATGTTTAATGAAAAGTTTCTTGTTCCACTCTTGTTTGAAACAGTCCAGTTATAAGTTATTGTTCCTGTATCATTCACTGTTAAAGAGCAGTTTACACAGTTTGTTCCATTTATAGAGACACTTATAAGAGACAAGGTATCATTGGTATCATTCGATGTTAGATTTACACCTGAGGTTGTGAAGTTGAAGGTTGAATTACCATTGTTCTTAACATTCAAATAAAAAGTGTATGTGTTTCCGATTATGCCTGTATTTGAGATCTGAGAGTCTAGACCTGATTTGGTGAAAGCAACAACCTCTAAATTTGCAGAAGCAAAAGAAGCAGTAATTATTAGCAAGATAGTATATAGTATAATATATTCTCTGCTTAATTTAAACAAATCCATACATATCCCTCTTATACAACTCGGAATAACAATATTATATATAAATGTTATTAATTATTTATTTTCAATCATAACATTAGGTTTAATAGACATAGATTGGCACGTATTTGGCTCTTCTATCATTATTTCCGAAAGCGCTCACACGGATATAATATTCACCTGGCT